>Ga0209542_10001850_pt1 | contig 48922 bp, 55 predicted proteins | sample RifCSPhighO2_01_FD_184028 | JGI IMG/M metagenome (GOLD analysis project Ga0209542, IMG submission 184028) | Soil microbial communities from Rifle, Colorado - Rifle CSP2_plank highO2_0.1 (SPAdes) (version 2) | ecosystem: Environmental > Terrestrial > Deep subsurface > Rock core/Sediment ...
AGGCGCAGGACTGGGATCTGTTTGTGTTGGATCAGGGGTAGGCGCAGGACTGGGATCGGTTTGTGTTGGATCAGGGGTAGGCGCAGGAGTGTTGGGATCATTTTGTGGATCAGCTACCTCGAGATCATTTATGTCCGGAATATTTTGAGCAACCACACTAATATCAACGGGTGTTACATCTACATCTTCATCCGACACATTGAGTTTTGGCGAATCTGTAACTTGCGCGCGTAATCTAGCGGCTTGTGCCGGAGTAATATCTTGGTTGACTTCTAGTGCGTTAATAACATCCGTCTGTGTAATCCCAAGCGTGTTCGCAACCGAGGCAATTGTTCCAGAATCACCAATTGAGCCCGCCCCGCCGATGCCGATGCCGCTGCCAAGCACCGCCGAGGCAACTGCATTGGCACCTTGTAATCCTGAACCAGTCACGCCAATATTGGCGAGATTACCAAGAGGATTAGATATCCCGCTATATGCTGGATTGGGTGTGGTCTGTGAGATATCTTCAACGTTACGCGCTATAGTGTTCTGGATTTCATTAGCAATGGTCGCAATATTGTTGTTGGTTATTGTGTTAGCAATATTATCTGCTACGGTACCAACAACTTGCACACCAGTAAAAGCTATCCCTATACCCGGAATTGCTCCAAGAACTACGCCAACAACAGCTTGACCTAGTGGGCCAATACCGGTTGCGCCTTGAATAGCGCTCGAGACTGGGCCTTGAGATTGTCCAGCCGCTCCAAGATTGCCCCCTAAAGTGATGCCAGTATTGCCAATAGCAAGACCACCAGAATAAGTAGTGCCTGGTCCGGTTCCGACATCGGGACTCGAACCAACTCCTGAAGGACCGCTTTCGCCTCCTCCTCCGCTTATTTGATAATCCAATAATGCTTGTTGCATTTCAGCAGGATTTACCGATTGAAGCGCGGTGATGGCTCTCGCGGCTGACGCGCTGGCACTTGACGCCACTTGGCTCCCGGGCTCTGTAACATTAGCCGCAATCGCCGCATTGGTAGCTATAATTGTCTGCATAAGCGCTTGTCCTGGCTGGTGAACAACAACCGCTTCTTCCGCGCGATTTGCGGATACCGCGGCAAGTTCGGCTGACTGCTCCGCTGTAACAAGAGTCGGTAATGCCACATTATTGTTAACGGCACTATCTATAATAGCTGTTGCAACTGTTTTAATGCGCGCTACGGCATCAGATATGGCAGTGGTATTAGCATTTACTGTCCCAACTTGTTCTCCCGCTGCCTGACCAAGCACAGAAGTTTGCATAGCGGCAACAACTACAGGAGTAACAGAATAGTTAACCGGAGTGATTCGGTTCGCGGTGGCAGTGGCAATTCGAGCTACGTCAAGCAGGTTTATAACTGCGTCAATCACGTCAGCTTGGGAAGAAGCGGCTGCAATATCAGTCGTGAATTTACTGGCTTCTCCGGCATACGCCGCTACTTGTTTAGATGCTTCCGCGTTGGCTCCAGCTGTATTATCGTTTTGAGTATTTATCACATATTGATTTACGGATGCGACCAACTGGCCAAGAGATTGATTCAAGGCTTCCGCTTGGGGCTGGATGCCGTTCTTAAGAGTCTGCGCCTCTTTTGATATAACTCCGGTTGTAGCTGTTTGATTTAATAACGTTCTCGCGCCTGTCTCGCTTACGGGTATGGAAAGATTTTGTCCGGGATATATCAAATTTGGTTCGCTGATATTCGCGCGGTTCGCTTTCCAAATATCTGTCCAGCGTTCGCCTTGTCCGTAATACGTCTCCGCTATTTTCCAAAGTGTGTCGCCGCTCTTCACGGTATAGGTGCTCGCGGCCACAGGTGTATTTGTTACTGCTCCCACAGATATTCCGGATGAAACTATTGGAATCACACCGCCCACACTAGTTGCTTCAGCGCCCGCTTTCTCAATAAGTAATTGCCGATTGACTTCGGTTTGTAGGTTAAAATCAGATGACGCGCTAACGTTGCTTTCTCCAGTGGCAGCTTGCTCGCTCCCCTGCACACGCACTTGATTTGAAATTGACATACCAAATTGCCCGCTGGCTTTCTTAACGCCACCGCCGGCGAAAAGAGCGCTAAACGCGCCTAAGATAGCCAAAAGAAATCGCTGCCAAAATGGTTTTTTCTTTTCTTTTTTCTTCCATTTGGGATATGGCATAGGTTTCTTGACTAACTTCATAAGAGAAATTATATTCCTAATCCTTGGTTTCCGCAAAGTGGACAAGACGCGCGTAAATTTCACCGAACGTCTCCAAAGCAAACACATCGCGCATAGCATGAAAGGCCTTGTCGCACTGCGCCGTAAATACGCTCAAGGGATTGTCGTTCGCAGCGCCTTGAATAAAAACCGCGTTTTGTAGATAATATACCTCGGAAAGATAACTAACCCAAAGCGAATCCATGTAGTAGAGCGCCTTGTCGCGTAAACTCTCTGACTCGCTTTCCTCTAAGAGAAGAAGTTCGCCTGACAAAACCGGCAGTCTCTCTGTTGATTTATAAAAAACTAAATCAAGAATGGTTTCCACGTATTCATATGATTGCTCGCGATTTTTAAGAATCAATTTACGGTCGGTTAAAAAATCCATGAGACGGGAACGAACCGCGCCCTTCAAAATACCCGAGACCACGTGAGCATCTTCTCTAAAAAAAATTTGTCTAATTATTGCTATCATCGTCTGAAGCGGATGTTCTGAACGAAGTAATACATCACGGGCACCGTAAAAGAAATTACGATGAGTATCAGTAATATCATCAAAACCGACGCTTATTTCGCGTGTCTCGGCCGAGAGCGCCTCGGCGAGAAGCTGTGCTTTTTTAAGATAGGCATCAAGCTTTTCATCCAAGACGCCATTTTTCTCCCAGTTAATTTTTTCGACATATTTCCAAAACGGCAGATCGCTATACACCTGAAAAATTTCATCTTCAAGCGAGGCGAAAAGTCTGCTCATACCGGGATTGCCGCGCCTGCCGGTACGGCCACGGAGTTGGGTGTCGACTCTTCTTGAAAGATTGGGCTCGAGACCGAAAACTACCAAGCCGCCCTGTTCGCGAAAATCTTTTTCAAGAATAATATCAGCTCCTCGTCCCGCCATGTTAGTAGCGACCGTAATAACATCCGGTTTGCCGGCAAGTTTAATGATTTCAAATTCTCGTTCAGTAAGTTCCGCGGTAAGCATAGTATGCTCCATGCCCCATTCTTGAAGAACATAACTAAACTTCTTTACTCCCTGAATGCTTCTTCCAATAACTAATACGGGCATGTGTAGATCATGCGCTTTTTTAATCTCATTTCGAATATAGGCAAATTTTTCCTCTTCAAGCCGAAAAAATAAAGTGGGCGTATCCGTGCGAAGTGTATCTCGGTAAGGGTTCACATCCACAACTGAAAGATTATAAATAAGACTAAAATCATCTTTAGCGCCTAGAGCAGTGCCGCTCATACCGGTAAATTTTTTATATTTTTTGAAAAGACTATGGTACGTGATCGTTCCTGATATGGCATTCTCATCGCTTAAGGGTAAACCTTCTTTGGCTTCAACTGCCTGGTGGAGGCCATCAAGTAAACGGCGATCCGGCATCTTATGGCCAGTAAATTCATCAATTAAAATAATACGCTTGTCGATTATAATATAATCTTGATCTTTTTTTAGAAAAACTAGAGCGTAGAGCGCGAGTATGACTTGATGAATAACGGCATTTTCATTTTTCTTATATATATCACGCCCCAGAGCATTTATAAGTCTTTTAGTACCGGCTTCAGTCAAGGCAATGGTTTTATTTTGAAGATCAGCCTCAAAATCTTCCCCTATCTCCAAAATTTTCGCGGCTCCTAAAATACCATGGATCACATTTTTATCCCCCGGCGGCTCGGGAGAACTGATAATCATCGAAGTTCTCGCCTCATCTATCAAAATACTATCTACCTCGTCAATAATGGCAAACGGAAAACCGCGAAGCACTTTATCGTCAAACTTTTTCACCTGATTGTCTCGTAAATAATCAAAGCCGATTTCTTGGTTAGCGATATAGGTAACATCTTTCGCATATTCACTTTTTCTTGCCTTTCTTGGAGTTTTTTGAATAATAAGACCGCAAGATATATTAACCTCATCTAAAAGCATGCGCGCAATCGCGTGGTCTCTTTCGGCCAGATAATCGTTAGTGGTAATAATGTGTATGCCCTCGCCCGTAAGACCCTGCAAATAGGCAACCATCTCGGCTGTGAGCGTTTTACCTTCGCCGGTTCTCATATTTAATATCTCCCCTTTAGAGAGAACCACCGCGCCAAATATTTGGGTTACATTAGGCCTAAATCCGTAAACATAAAAAGCTAATTCTGAAAAAATGGCAAACGCTTCCGGTAGGCACGTCTCTAGATCATAGTTTTTTTGTATTTCGTTTTTTAACTTTCTATGTGCCCGTAAAAGATTTTCCTTACCTGATTCCAAGCGATAGAAATCAATTCGTTGAAGAACTGACTCCAAAATATGTTTATATTTTCGGAAGGCAATCTTATCGTCTTCAGCCACAACTAAAAAATCAAGAAGAGACATAAGGTTTTTCTTATTCTAACAAATCAACCCGTCCAGCACCCCTTGCTACTCATTTTTTTGACCTTCCGGGCGAAGCAATGGGAAAAATACTGTTTCGCGGACTGATTTATCCGCGACCATCGCGAAAAGCCGTTCAGACATACCAAACCCAGCCGTAGGCGGCATACCGTATTCCAGAGCTTCAACAAAATCCTCATCCATCATCTGTGCCTCTTCATCTCCTTTGGCTCGGAGCCGCATTTGCTCTTCAAATCTAGCTCTTTGGTCAAGCGGGTCGTTTAATTCCGAAAATCCCTTGCCAAGCTCGCTGCCCATGGCAAGTATTTGAAAACGCTGAACGCTATTTTGTTTACCCGGTAAGCGTTTAGCTAAGGTCTCCACATCAACCGGCGGATTGATTAAAAAATGCGGTTGGATAATTTTAGGACGGATAGTTTTTTTATAGATATAGTCTAAAACTCGTCCTCGGCTAAGACCAGGGCTTACCTTTACTTTATATTTTTCGGCGAGTTTATAAAGATCTTTAACAGAAATTTTAGAAGCATCAATTCCCCATTCTTTATTTAGCAGTTCAAAATAATCAATTCGCTGCCATTTTTTAGCCCAATTTATTTTTTCCCCATGCCAGCTGGTTATAAGCGTGCCAAAGGTATTTTTTATAACGTATTTTACCATTTTTTCGATAAAGGGCATGAGATCGTTATAGTCCTTGTATGCCCAGTAAAGTTCCATCTGCGTATAATCCTGAAGATGTTCATCGTCAATGCCTTCATTCCTAAAGACTCTGCCAATCTCAAATATCTTTTCAAAGCCTCCCACTATAAGCCGCTTTAAGTGAAGTTCCAAAGAGATTCTTAAGTAGAGATTAATATCAAGCGCGTGGTGGTGAGTAATAAATGGCTTGGCATCGGCACCACCTGGAATTTGTTCCAAAACTGGTGTCTCAACTTCCAAGAACTCTTCCTGTAAAAGATAATCGCGCACTGACTTCCAGAACCTGCTTTTTTTTCTGAAAAGCTCTTTTAGTTCCGGATGAAGTAATAAATCAAGATAGCGTTTCCTAAACCGTGTTTCCGTATCGCTCAAACCATACCACTCGGAAGGAATCGGACGAAGACTTTTCGTGATAATTCGAACGGCATTAGTATTAATGCTTTTTTCTTCACGTTTGGTAAGATACGCCCTGCCCACAACTTCTATAAAATCTCCGATATCCAACATATCTCTGATAAGATCATAGGAGTCTTTGGCGTTGTCTTTCCGAAAAACTATTTGGATAGTCCCGCTTTCGTCTTTTAAATCAAAAAATGAAACTCCGCCCTGCCCGCGTATCGCAAAAACTCTGCCCACAACATAAAATTTCTTTTGTGTGACCAAAAGTTTTTTGAAATCTTTAATGGTTTGAGCCAGAGAATAGGTACGTTTCACGCTCGCCGGATATGGATCAAGGCCAGCAGTCTCGAGACGCTCTTTCTTTTTAACATGTTCATTTATAATGTCGTGAAGCATGACCCTAACATTTATTCAATGGCGATAATTTTATAGGAAATTTTGCCGCTGGGCGCCGTCACTTCAGCTACGTCACTCACTTTTTTTCCAAGAAATGCCTGGCCTAAAGGCGATTCGTTTGAAATTCTTCCCTCTTCCGGCTTTGTTTCGTTTGAACCCACAATATGATAAACCATCTCTTTGCCGTCCCTAGTCGCACGCACCGTAGAGCCGATGGTAACCTCACTCTTTTCCACGTTTTTTTTGATGACCGTGGCATTCCTGATAATTTCTTCGAGCTCAAAAATACGCCCTTCAACTTGGGCTTGTTCTTCTTTTGCCTCGGAATATTCCGAGTTTTCCGATAAATCTCCAAATTCTTTGGCACGCTTCAAACGCTCTGAAACCTCAAGACGTTTTTTTGTCTTTAGTTCCGCCAGTTCATTTTGAAGCTCTTCAAGACGAGTTTTTGTTAGATAGTATGGAGCCATAGATTTTTAGATTTTATTTATTATTCCCACTATAATTATTATCAAAACCAAATAACCACCAGCGAATCTTAATGGTTTCAATCAAAACTTGCAAGTAGGTCGACGGCTTTACTTGCGAGAAAACATCATTAGTCCAACGCACGGGAATCTCCTTAACGCGAAAACCAAAATGCTTGGCGAGCGCCAATGATTCCGCGTCAAAACCCCACCGGGCAATTTTCATGAGCGGAAAAATCTTTTCTGCTACCTCTTCCTTAAAGGCTTTAAAACCGCATTGCGTATCCCAGATACCGGGCAAAAGCAAAAACTGAATAAAAATATTGCCCATTTTTCCTGGAATCTGGCGATACCACGGCTCGGCCGGGTCAAGGATGGCGCCCTTCACGGCGCGGGAACCGATAATCACATCGTATTCCTTAAAATATGGAATCATTTTTTCAAATTGATCTATTGAAGTCGAATTATCCGCGTCGGTAAAAAGCCGGATGGTGCCACTTGCTTCGAGCATCCCCTGTTTCACAACCGCGCCCTTGCCGCCATTATGTTGATTATCAATTAATTTCAAGTTTTTCACCGTGCCTAAAAAACTTTTTACCACCTCGGCAGTGTTGTCGGTCGAGCCGTCATTTACAACAATCACTTCGTAATCGTAGGTCTGCGTGCTTAATTTCTTATCAATATCAATGAGCGTTTTTGAAATTCTTTTCGCTTCATTATGGGCGGGAATGATTACGGATAAATATGGTTTGGACATAAGAATAGTAGCTAGTAATTAGCCAATAGTGGTTAGTAAATATAATGAAACCATGAACATTCTAGCTTTATTGCTGAATAGGAATTTCAGGGGTCCAATTATTTCTAAGACTTTCTAGCTGCTGCCGCGTCATAAGTGTCCAACCAACCGCAGTGCCAAGAGTTATCAGACCCAAAAATAATATAATAATAGCTTTGAATCTTGTGATATTTCTGTCCAGTATCAACCATAACCCAAGAAAAAGAAAAGCAAAACCAACGGGAATGCCAATCATAAAGAAAGCCACGACCAATAACCAAGAAATTATTGCTAAAATAAACAATACTATCGCAAAAAATATCCTCATGCTTTGATTATAACATAGCTTGCCCCGAACTACAGAAGGGTTAAAATCCTGGCTCCGTCTTCGGTAATAGCGATAGTGTGCTCGAATTGCGCCGAAAGACTGCCGTCCGAAGTGGCATAACTTTCATCTTTGAGCTGAACTATATCTGGCGACCCCATTGAGGTCATGGGTTCAATGGCAATCGTGAGTCCCGGCTGAAGCTTTAGACCGCGTCCCAGAGAACCGAAATTAAAAACAACCGGCTCTTCGTGAAGCTTTTTACCAATACCATGACCGGTTAGTCCGCGTATGACCTTCAAACCGTTTTTAGTAACATATTTTTCTATCGTGTAACCAATATCGCCTATTCTTTTGCCTGGTTTGGCTACCTCAATCGCGAAAGCCAAAGCTGTTTGCGTCACCTCCATCATTTTTTTCGCTCCTGACGAAACTTCGCCTATACCCACGGTTACTGCCGCATCCACACACAAGCCACGATAACGAAGGCCAAGATCAAGCTTAAGGACATCTCCCGACTTAAGAATTTTCTTATCCGGTACGCCGTGAACCACTACATTGTTAAGCGAAGCGCAAATCGTCGCTGGATAAGCTTTCTCCGCGCCCTCTGGACAATATCCTAAAAAAGCTGGCTCGGCGCCGAATTCTTTAATGAGGCGAAAGGCTAGGCGATCAAGTTTCTCTAAAGACACTCCTACGCGCGCGTTATGTTTTATCTCATCAATTACTTTCGCTAGCATCCTGCCGCCTTTCGCCATTATTTCTATTTCTTCTGGCGTTTTAAGATGAATCGTTTCTCGAGGCATATGTTACTAACGCTTTTTTCTACTATTATTTACTGAATAACCAACCGCCTTTAAAACTTGAGTTGACACTTTATGCGGTGTCGGTTCGCCATTAATTTCTCGTACACGGAAACCAATAGTCTTTAAAAAATTGAAAATTGGTTTAGTACGTTCATTGTATTCCTTTAGACGCACATTAATAATTTTGGGATTATCATCAGTTCGCTTTTTAAATTTAGAGCCGCAAAATGGACAAATTTTTAGATGGTTTGGATGCGGTAATAAAGTTTTAAGGATTGTAAGTTCGCAAAAATTACAAAGAATTCGATTGCTGTTTCGTTTCAGTGATGTATTCGGATGAACTCTAAGCTCTACAAGCGTTAACTTGTTCCTGCCATAGAGCCTAGAAAGAATAGGTAATAATTTTTCAGCTTCATAAAGCGTTCTTGGCGAGCCGCTAAAAACAACACCATAACCAGCTTTAGCAATTTTTGTTACTTCGTTTATAACTATGCGCGCAGTAAATGCCGATGTGTTAAGCTCGCCGGCTTCGTTAAGTTGACGCTCGCTTTTTACCATCTTATTATTTTTATTGGCCAGATCGTAAAGATATTCGCGAAGATATCGGCCAGTATCAAAATGAATAAGATTAAGTTTTCCGGCCGCCAAATTTGCTTGTGTACCTTTTCCGCTCCCGGGAGGACCAAAGATCATTAACGCAATTTTTGCCATATATAAATTAAGTCTAGCAGAAATGAAATATAAAAGAAACGAGCCCCCAGCGGCGCGAAGAATCGCGCCGCTGGGGGCTCAAAAACGGTCAACGAGGATAGGAGATACGCTCGCGCGCGAGCGTATCCATCGCCCTGCAAAACACGTCTTCCCATTTCGCCGGACTGGCTGCCGTCTCCAAGCTGGCCCGCCAGACAGCGTGAGGAATGAGGGCGTTCCTGGCCGCGACGTAGTCGCAGTCGTGAACCGGCGGCGCAGGCCGCTGGTCCACAACCTCACCATTGCGATATACGTCGATTGTCTTTTCCGAGCACACGCAACTCGATTTTACCGCTGGTCGAACCGTGAGTCCCATCTTCGGTCTTCTCATTCTCATCGTCTCTCCCCTCCAGTGGTTTATTTACTAAAACAAACTTTAGCATAATAGTCTTATTCTGTCAACTAATTGGAATAATTCCAAAGGCACTACATTGTCTCACTATTTACGATCGTAAATAGTGAGACAAGAGAAGATTGCGATAAATATTTTTTAATTAGCATCCCTGCTAGTTGTCTAAAGCAAGAAATAGTTCTCGTATGATTCGGCTTCGCTCACCACGGGTAATATCTCTTCTCTCTTCTGCCCCCATGGGTTTTAAATAGTTTTTGTACGGCAACTCTATGCCACCACTAGTTTTGTGAGTAGTTCGTACAGCAACTCTCTCCTCTGCCCAAAAAATTTTAATAGTTTTCGTACAGAATGTCTCGGAGGCGCATTGAGCTTGGCCCGCGAAGCGGTCAATGCGCCGAGAGCAAGGTGCAGCTTTTCGCAGGAAAAAGCTGACGCCGCTTCTGGTAGAAAACTATTTAAATTTTACTTGAACCCCTCATACTCCCTAATCGTCAATTGCGAATCAATCTGTCGCATAGTTTCAAGCGCCACCGCGACCACAATTAAAAGCGCCGTACCGCCGATTGATAACTGACTACCGGTGAAAATTTGAGTAATATTCGGCAACACGGCAATCACACCCAAAAAGAGCGCGCCTGAAATAGTCGTACGGCTTATAATTTTTGATAAAAATTGTCCAGTTGACTCACCTGGCCTGATACCAGGAATAAATCCGCCGCTGCGCTGAAGATTCTTCGAGATTTCTTCGGGATCAAAGGTAACGGCGGTATAAAAATAAGTGAATAATACCACCAATAAGAAATATGCCATGCCATACACGATCTGATTTTGAAGCACGGCCACAGCATAATTATTAATAATTAAGGATACCGAAGTCGAAAAGGCCGCCACAATCTGTGCTAAAAATTGAGGAAAAAGAAGTATTGAAATGGCAAAGATGATTGGAATAACTCCAGCCTGGTTTACCTTGAGCGGTAAATAGGAAGAAACCCCGCCAAACATTTTGTTGCCCCGGACTCTCCGCGCATAAGAAATTGGCACCTTTCTTTCACCTTCATTTATAAATACGACACCAGCGATAACCACTAAACTCACGGCCACAAACGCTAAAAGATTTGGCAAAACCGAAGGCCCTGTTGTTTGATAATCAAGCCAGCCGATTTGAAGAGTTTGCGGTAAGCTAGAGACGATACCCGCAAAAATAATAAGCGAGATGCCATTGCCGATTTTCTGCTCGCTAATTAGCTCGCCTATCCACATTAAAACCATCGTGCCGGTCGTCACAACTGTGACATTTAAGACAGTTTGAAAAAGCGTGGGGCTAGCCGGCAAGACATTCTGTGCCATCAAAAGATTTAAAAAACCATAACCATTTAAAGCGGCAAGGGGTAGAGTTAGATATCTGGAATAACGATTAAATTTGGCTCTTCCCAATGCGCCTTCTTCGTAATACATCTTCTTCAGATTCGGAAAAATCATGGTCAAAAGCTGCATGATGATGGTTGCGGTAATATAAGGACCGACGCCAAGCATCGCTATCGAAAGGTTCGAGAGGCCGCCACCGGACAAGAGATTTAAAAATCCTAGAAGTTGGTTGCCGGAAAAGAGAGCCCGCAGTTGCTCGGGATCTACGTTTGGCAAGGGAATAGCGGCAAAAATCCGAAAAACCACTAATAGCCCTAAAACAATAAGAATCTTATTGCGTAAATCCTTTATACGAAATAGGTTTAGAATTTTATCCATCCCGTTAGAGATAGGACGCGGACTGGAAAGTTCGCGTTCTATAATGTTTAATTGTAAACTTCAATATTTTCATAGTAGTATTTTACATAACGCGGCCGCGATCTCTAACGGGATCCATAAACTTTCTTTTCTATTGACTAATCACTATTATAATACCACTTTGCCACCGGCTTTTTCTATTTTCTCTTTAGCAGATTTCGAAACTTTAAGGCCGCTCACCGTAAAAACACTTTTCACATCTCCGCCTCCTAAGATTTTTATTTCAACTTGCGACTTACGTATAATCCCAGCCTCGAGAAGAGTTTTTGGAGTAATCTCATGGGATGATACTTTTTCTAACGCGTTGAGCGAAATAACATAGGGTTTTGCGGTAAGCGATTTATTTTTAAAACCGCGGCGCTTTGGGATGCGGATCATAAGATCGCGTAAAGCCGGACGAATTCTGTGGCCTGAGCGTGACTTCTGTCCTTTTTGTCCGCGGCCGGAAGTAGTGCCTCGCTTGCCGCCCCTGCCCACTCGCTTGGGTTTTTTACGGTAAGTGTTAGATTTTAGTTCGTGTAGTTGCATACCCAGTAAAAAATAAAATATTTTTTGTGATAATGAGTGAGACCTTTAAATGCCTGTATGATTTTTAATACTATCTCAAACCGAGTATTGAGTCAAAAATATTTTCATTTTTGACTCAATTTCCTACTGGGCATATGAAAAAATTATTGTGAAAGATTCTCTTTAATAACGTCAGTTTTCAAAACTTCTTCGGATCCGCCGTTATTCACTTTCTCTCCTTCACTTGGTTTTGGCGTTTTTACTTTTCTTGGTCTAAGATCCTTTAGAGCTTCAATAGCCGCCATAGCATTCGTAAGTTTATTGGTGGTTCTTCCCAGACACTTCGCCGTCGCGTCCTTTATGCCGGCCAGATTCAAAACCACACGCACCGCGCCGCCAGCTTTAAGACCGCTTCCTTCTAGAGCTGGTTTTATTAATACCTTAGCCGCTGAATATTTGGCAAAAACTTCGTGGGGGATGGTCCGCCCCTGAAGCGGCACTCTAAACACTGCCTTTTTGGCAGCTGACTTCGCTTTGGCAATTGAACTTTGCACATCAAGACCCTTCGAGACGCCCACAGCGACTCTCCCCGCTTCATCACCTATTACAATAGTAGCTCTAAAACGAAAACGCTTGCCGCCGGCAACAACACGGGTTACGCGCCGCAGTTCAAGGACCTGCTCCTTAAATTCCTCTTTTACGCGATAGCTATGAGATCTATCGCGCCTGTCATTTCTATTTCTATTATTTCGTTGATCCATATATGTTTTATATCTTTAAGCCGGTTTTTTTGGCGACTTCAGAGAGGGCTTTCACTCTGCCGTGATACCGATACGGTCCCTTATCAAACACAGCTTGGGTAATACCTTGTTCAATAGCTTTTTCAGCCATCATTTTTCCGACCATTTCAGCAATCATAGATTTAGAAAATTTCGTTTCTTTCTTCAAAGACTTAGAAGAAACTGAAACGAGGGTTTTTCCGGCCCCGTCGTCAATAAGCTGGGCAAAAATATGACGATTACTTCGAAAAACTGACAGTCTCGGTCTTATAGCCGTTCCCGTGATCTTCGCGCGAACCCTCATTTTTCGCCTTATTTTTATTTTATTTATTTTTTTGATTCGTTTCATGATGGTTAAAACTCGTTAAGCACTGGTCGCGACGGCGCCGGCAACTTTTTTACCGGACTTTCTGCGGATTACCTCGCCTTTATAGCGAATACCCTTACCCTTATAAGGTTCGGGTTTTTTTAGAGAGCGCACCTTAGCGGCCATTTGACCCACGAGATATTTATCAAACCCAGAGACAGTAATTTTATTTTTCTCTACGGAAAAAGTAATCCCCGCCAGCGCTTCAACTTTAACCGGATGCGAATAGCCAATATTCAAGACTAAATCTTTTCCATCCATCGAGGCGCGGAAACCGACGCCCTCGATTTCGAGCTCTTTTACAAATCCGTCCTTCACTCCCATTACAGCGTTTGCTACCAAAGAACGAAGCGTGCCCCAGTTGGAATAAGCCTGTTTTGACTCGGCTGTCTTAGAAAATTTGACTTCATTACCCTCAAGAGTTACCGAAACATGTGGCAACACATTAACTTTAAGATCGCCTTTGGGCCCATGAAATAAAAGCTCACCTTTATCGTGTTTTGCGCTTACACCTTCTGGCAGTATAACCGGTTGTTTGCCTATTTTAGACATAGATAAATTTTACCAGATATGAAACAGCATCTCGCCGCCTGTTTTTGCTTTTCTTGCTTCATCGCCGGATAAGATGCCTTTGGGGGTGGATAAGACCGATGTACCAAAACCCTGGCGTACGGAACGCAATTCTTTGTAGCCTACATATATACGTCTGGACGGTTTGCTAATAAATTTTACGTCTTGAATACTCTGCTTCTCATTATTCAAGCCGACAGCAAGTATACGCTTGTATCCCCTGCCTTTTTTTTCTAAACGCGAAATATAGCCCTTTTTAAGAAGAACGTCCAAAACGTTGGAGTCCATGACGTTATACGGCACCTTTATCATTTTTTTGCCAGCGGACTGAGCATTTTTAATTTTTATTAAAACATCATGATACATAATTTATGTTTTTACCAGCTGGCCTTCTTGACACCTGGGATCAGACCTTTGCCCGCCATTTCGCGAAAACAAATCCGGCATAATCCAAAATCGCGCATATAGCCTCGTTTACGGCCGCAACGAAAACAACGTCGCACAATACGCGTGGTAAACTTCGGCTTTTTTTGGGATCTGGCAATAACAGATTTTTTTGCCATATCTATAAATTGGTTTTTTTAAATGGTACACCCAGCTCTCGGTAAAACACAATAGCCGATTCGCGATTCTTCACACCCCTAGGCACCACCGTAACTTGGAGACCAAAACTTACTTTAGAGAGTTCCGGCTGGATTTCAGAAAACACGACGTGCTCTCGCAAACCCAAGTTTAAGTTACCGTTTTGATCCACATTTTTTAAATCAACACCACGAAAATCTCGGACACGCGGCAAAGTTACGTGCACAATCCTGGTTAGAAAATCCGAGGCGCGCTTACCGTGAAGCGTAGCACGAAGGCCGATGATTTGTCCCTCGCGAGATTTAAAGCCGGAGATCGATTTCTTGGCTTCGCGCGATTGCGGTTTTTGTCCGACAATCATGGCAAACTCCTTAACTAGTTCGGGTAAAATTTTATCAGAAAAACCGGCCTGTTGGCTAAGACGGCCGATGCCGGTATTAACTACAATTTTGTCTATTTTTTTAAAATCAGTTTTAGTCATATGTTTTCTAGATAGCCAGTTTGCACTTCTTGCAATATCTTATCTTCACGGCGCCTTCCTCTCGGCGACCGACTCTGGTCGCTTGTCCGCAATTTTGGCATACAAGTTGCGCGTTTGAGATATGGAAAGGTCGCATGATTTCCACAATTTCTCCTTTTTCTCCCTGGCGCTTAGGACGTGAATGTTTTTTGTATAGATTAATCCCTTCAACTGCGATTCGGTTCCGTTCGGGAAAAACTGTAAGAACCTTGCCGGTTTTCCCCCGATCCTTGCCTGCTATAATTTTTATGGTATCGCCTTTTTTGATATTCATCTTATTAGAAGCAGATCGCAATCGACGATCCACTAAAAATTAATAACTTGTTGAATCGACTATTCATGGTTTGTTTATTTCCAAATTTCATAAAGCGATCGCGGCTTCTAACGGGATTCATACAATTTCTTCAGCCATGCTCATAAGAGTCTCAAAACCTTTTTCCTTTAATTCCCTGGGTAACGGACCAAAAATACGGGTAGCAACTGGTTCATATTTCGCGTCCACAACCACAACAGCATTTTCATCAAAACGAAGATACGAGCCATCAGGCCGTTTCATGGCTTTTTTTTGACGAATAATAAGCACCTTCACGATTTCTTTTTTCTTAATTGCTTTTCTAGGTTCAGCGATTTTTACGGAAGCGACAATCACATCACCGACTTGGCCGTAACGTTTTCTTGTCGCACCCAATATACGAAAACACTGGACGAGTTTCGCGCCGGAATTATCCGCCACCTTCAACATGGATCGTTCTTGAATCATATCTTTTTTATGATCTTCCAGCGTTTGTCGCGGCTTATCGGTTTCGTCTCTTCAATCAAGACACGGTCGCCTTCTTTAAAAACATTCTCTTCGTCATGCGCCTTAAAACGCGAAGTCAATTTATAGTATTTTAAGTACTTTGGGTGCTTCCTAAGCCGAGAAACCGCAACCACGCGCGTTTTTTGCATTTTATCGCTTACCACAACTCCCTCCAATCGTCTTTTTTTAGTAAATTGCTCCATAAATTTATAAGACCTTCAGCTTATCCACACTGGCTCGCTTTTTTTGCTCTAAATAAGTCAAGGCCACAGCTATACGTTTTTTTGCTTTCCAAATTTCGGAAACATTTTTGATTTTGCCGGCGGCAAAATCAAATCTAAGCACGCGTAGCTTATCGACTTCTTCGTTTATCAGCTTCTTAAGTTCTTCGCTCGATTTGGCTTTGAGCTGTTTTTTCTCTTCAGTGTGCATAAATTTATATTAAATATATATTCTGCCCACATTACTAGAAAACATCTTAGTTAGCGAGACTTGCCGATGATAGCGTACTCGCAGAGTACGTTCGGGAGGTGTAACAAAGTTAGATAAGATGTCTAGAGCAACCCAAATGGGATATGGACAAAATAAACAAATTCTGTGTCGCTTCGTCGTCGCAGTATCTTCCAGATACAGCTTTCTTCTCGCTTCTTGATTTTGTTTATTTTGGCTCATATTGCGGGCAAAGATATGTTTATTATGGGTTCCAATTTTACTAAATTTATGATATTTTATCAAGGGCTATAAATTTATTTGTTCCTATACACAATAGTTGTCTTTACAGGCAATTTAAAACCGGCAAGTCTTAGGGCGTTCGTAGCGATTTCTTTGGTAACACCGTCCATCTCGAAAAGAATCCTGCCTGGACGAACCGGAAATACATAATGATCAACCGAACCTTTGCCTCCGCCCATAGTTACTTCCGGCGGGCGTTGCGTAATCGGCTTATCGGGAAAAATACGGATCCAAATTTTGCCTTCCCGCTTGATAAAGTTACTCATGGCTTTTCTGGCCGCTTCGATTTGACGAGAATTGACCCAACCGGACTCAAGCGCTTTTAAGCCGTAAGCGCCAAAAGAGAGCGAGACGCCACGAAGTTCCACGTTTCTCTTTCTTGATCGCCCCTTGTGCCATTTTCTATGTTTAACCTTCTTGGGAATAAGCATAAATATTTCTTATTGTTTCTTGGTCTCTTTTTTAAAAATATTACCCTTATAAACCCAGACTTTTATGCCAATCGTGCCAAAGGTGGTAAAAGCGGTTGCCTCGCCATAATCAATATTGGCGCGGATTGTCTGAAGCGGCAGTTTCCCTCTAGAGAGTGACTCATCGCGGGCGATTTCAGCGCCATCCAGCCGGCCGCCGACTCTTATTTTCGCGCCCTCCACTTCTTTATTCTGCATCATTTGCTCAATATATTTTTTAATGGTCCGGCGGAATGGCATACGTTTTTCAAGATCCCAAGCAATTTGCTTAGCTATAAATTGAGCCGAAACTTCGCTGCGCTTTAATTCTTCAATATTCAAACTCACATCAGTAGACTTATCGGACTTTGAAGCGCTGCCTTTCTTTTTAAGCTTCACGAGCGCCGATTTTATGGCCTCGTGGAGTTCCTCAATGCCTTTGCCTCCGCGGCCAATGATAAGCCCTGGCTTAGCCGCCTTGATATTTACACGCGTTCGGCCGGCAGTACGCTCTATTTCAATAGCTACTATGCCGGCGGCTTCTATTTTCTCATTAACTATTTTTCTTATGAGTTCATCTTCCTCCAGAAGAGTTTTGTAATTCCCGCGAAAAAACCACCGCGATTGCCAGGGGCGGATGATACCTGTACGAAATGAATCTGGTCTAATTTTATGTCCCATAAGTTTAATTAAATCTATACCGATTTTCTTTGAAAAAACCTTTTAAATACGCCGGGTTTTTCTTGTAAAGGACGAGGCAACTCGATTGTGCCCGGCAGTTTTGTTTTTTCTTTAGAAGTGACTACTTTCTTTTTTCCCTGCATGTCTTTTACCTTTTTGGGCACCACAATAGAGAATCTCTTTGGTTTTACGCTAGCTGATTCAGCTAATAGCAAAAATACGTGGCTCATTTTCTTCTGAATCGGAGAAGATGAGCCGCGGGCGCGCGGCATAGAGCGTTTTAACATTGGGCCATTATCAACTCGAATGCTCTGAATCATGAGCGTGTCTGGATTCAGTTTCTGATTGTTTTTGGCATTACTTACGGCCGAGCGAAGCAGTTTTAATAGCGGTTTCGCGGCTCTCCTCGGCTGAAGCAAAAGCTGGGCTTCGGCTTCATTCACGGAAAGCCCTTTTAAGGTATCGGCAACCAAACGCACCTTGCGGGGCGCCATGCGCAGAAATCTAAGTTGTGCTATTTGAGTTGCCATAGTAATAGTGCCTAGCCACTAGTGGTTAGTGGATAGTCAGAATGTTTATTTATGTTTTGTTTAATTGTTTTCATGTTTTTGTTTAATTTCTGACTAGTTGCTATTCACTAGTCACTAATAACTATTTCCTGGCTGGTGCCGATGCCGGAGTTGTAGCACCAGCCGAACTTTCAATATCTCTTTGCATTCTGCCGCCGTGGCGGACAAACTTAGTGGTCGGAGAAAATTCTCCCAGCCGGTGACCGACCATTTCTTCTGTCGCCACAAATTCAATAAAATTCTTGCCATTATGCACGGCGAAAACACGTCCCACCATCTCGGGAGAAATTTCAGAAGCTCGTGACCATGTTTTAATGGGGGTTTTATCGCCAGATTTTAATTTCTGCACTTTTTTTAAAAGCTTCACGTCTATAAACGGTCCTTTTTTGGAACTTCTGCTCATATATGTGATATATGTGATTTATTTTGTCCGCCGCTGAATTATAAATTGATTTGACCATTTCTTCCGGTTGCGAGTTTTTCTGCCGCCGGTAACTTTACCCCAAGCAGTTTTCGGTCTCTTGGTGCCGCGCTTTTGACGGCCCTCGCCTCCGCCATACGGATGATCTACCGGATTCATAACAGAACCTCGAACAGTCGGACGAATACCCATGTGCCGCGATCTGCCGGCCTTGCCGATAGTAATTAAATTGTGCTCGGCGTTTGAAACCTGTCCAATAGAAGCATACCCGCGTGACACAACACGCCGAATTTCACCAGAGGCCAGTTTTAAGTTGGTAAAACCGTCTTCATGCGCCAGGACTTCGGCATAAGATCCGGCTGAACGCGCTAGTTTACCGCCGCTCCCTTCAGAAATTTCTACATTATATACTTGCGTACCCAAGGGAATACTCTGAAGCATCATACGGTTGCCTATGGTGAGTGGCGCTTTTTCGGCTGTAATAATTTCATCGCCAACTTTTAATTTCTCTGGTGCAAGCACATATGCACGCGAACCGTCTTTATATACGACGCGAGCGATAAAGGCTGTGCGATAAGGATCATATTCAAGTGTCTCGACGCGGCCAGGCACGTTAATTTTAGATTGCCAAAAATCAACTTCACGATAGAGTCTCTTCGCGCCGCCGCCCTGATGACGCACCGTGATACGGCCGGCGCTGTTCCTACCCGACTTTGGCGGCAAATTCTTCATAAGCGGCTTCCATGGCTCCACCTTCGAAAGATGTGAGAAGTCAGCTACCGTCATATGCCTTCGCGATGGAGTTGTGGGTTTAAATGATTTCATATCTCTAATGCGGCAATATATCGATAGTCTGACCCTTTTTTATTGTAACAATGGCTTTTTTATAAGCTGATCGCGTTTCTGTTTTTATTCTGCCGTAACGGCCAAAGCGCGGCTTTACATTTATGATATTTACTCTTACAGGATTAACGTGATATACGCTTTTTACCATTTTTTTTATTTCCGCGCTCGAAGCGTTTTTTTCCACCATAAATACATACTGGCCCAAATTTCCCAGCGAGGCGGACTTCTCAGTTACTATCGGTTTTTTAATAATGAATTGGTTAATCATATGATGGAATTACAATTAAGCATGAAAATGCTCGCGTATCGTTGGAATCGCGCCCTGATCAATAAGCACGGTTTTATGTCGCACTATATCATAGACATTTAGAGAGTCCGGGTCAATCGCTTTTACGTTTTTTAAATTTCTAGCCGCTCGATAGATATTTTTATCACCTTTTTGGGGAATTAGTAGCAAACTGGTTAATTTCTTTTTATCGCGGAAGTTACTGGCTATGCCCGCGATAATTTTAGTTTTTGGTTCGGCAGTTTTTAATTCATCAATCACCAGTAGTTCCTTATCCGCCAGTTTTTTTGAAAGAGCGGAAAACAGTGCCGCGCGGCGCATTTTTTTGTTTATCTTTTTATCATAGTTTCTTTCCTTCAAGGGGCCATGACTTACGCCTCCACCAGGCCAGATAGGTGAACGAATCGAGCCGTGTCGTGCTCTGCCCGTACCCTTTTGCCGCCAGGGCTTTTTGCCGCCGCCACGCACTTCTCCGCGACCCTTCGCGTGCGCCCAAGGCTTGCGCGTATTCGCGAGCATGGCCTCAATAATTTGATGCACAAGGTTCGGCTTCCACTTAACAGCAAAAATCTCTTCCGGAAGTTCTACTGTGCCAATTGATTTATTTTCAAGATTGTAGAGATTGGTTTTCATGGAATTTTCTAACTAGTCGCTAGCTTGCCCCGCTGAAATTGCTTGCAATTTCTTTGCGGGGTGGCTAGTAGTTACTATTATTTTAGATCCCCTCATGCCTGGCACGGCTCCCTTGAGCATGATCGTACTCTCGTCTTTATTAATAGCGGCAACAGTCAAGTTTTTTATTGATACCTGCGTCATACCCATGTGGCCTGCCATACGACGTCCTGGCACCACCCGCTGTGGAGCTGTCGAACCAATTGAGCCAGGCGCGCGCAGACTCCTTTTATTACCATGCGTTTTATTGCCGCCTCGAAATCCATGCCGCTTTACCACGCCCTGGAAGCCGCGGCCCTTTGAAATGCCAGTAACCTTAACCATATCCCCTTCTTTAATAGAAAGCTCGGCATCTTTTTCGGCAACATATTTAATAACCGTAACAGGAATTACCTTTTCGTCTTGCCAAATCTGCGTCATTTTTATTTTTTGGCCAACAATTTTCATATGTATCTCACACTACCCACGCACCTTTGCTATAAAATTTTATGCTGTAGTCAAAGTTTTGTGGAGCAATTCGACTTCGTCTCTTTTCTTCCCTGATAGCCAATGTCTTGCTAAATAAGGTGCGGGGTTGTTGATTTTCTAAACTCGACAAAAGCTCGCTAAGAAAATCTAACAAAAAAACCGCCAAGGCGTAGCCCCGGCGATCGGCTATCCTTGTGAAAACGCTTTCAATTGGTATTTCGGGCGTCCATTAAAGAGATAGTTAGATGTTATACGAAAATATAAATAATGTCAAACTCAAAATAGTTCTCTACCAGAACACGTGATGCATTTGCTTTCAGCGGCAAATGCCTGCTGACTTTCGTACCTCGGCAGAACCAATCCATCGGTGCTCCCCGCTTCGCCAGAGCTTCAGCGAGGCGAGCGAGACGTTCTGTACGAGAACTACGCCTCGCTGTTTGAGATTTTACCGTCACGACGAATAGTCATTCCGTACGAGAACTATTTTGAACTAGTCTAAAAAAAATAAAAACTATCTAGATCCAGAATTATCTTTACGATGACGTTCCATGATATTCATAACTTTCTCTGTCACTCCTTTATTGAGAGGATTATTCTCAAAAACAAGAGAATAAGCCACCGATTCTTCCTCTCCTGCGGGAATTTCGTTCATGTTCGGAGCAACACCGTCTTCATCGGCCTCCCTAAAAACAACTCGGTCCCCGATTCTACCGACAATAACCATGGAATCGTCCCGTCTACCTTCTCCGCCACCTGCCGTCATACGTCTTTCTGATTCTCGTGCACAAGCCATGCGGGTATCTTCAAATCCCTTAACTCCCATTCCTATCGCCCACTCATTCCTTTTATTGTCTACTTCGGGATGTTCAATTGACATAACAATAAATGCCTAAATTAACTCATCTTTATCTCAATATCAACCCCGGCCGGCAGGTTAAGATTAGAGAGCGACTCAATTATTTTCTGATTTGGGTTCAAGATATCAATAAGCCGTTTATGCACCCGAAGTTCAAACTGTTCCCTAGAGTCCTTACGCACAAAAGTTGAGCGGTTAACCGTATATTTCTTAGTCAAAGTCGGTAGCGGGATAGGCCCCACGACTTCAGCGCTGTTTCGCTCCGCGGTTTCAATAATCTGCCGACAGGAATTGTCGATCAGCTTGTTGTCATACGCCATAATGCGCAAACGAAGTTTTGACGGTTTTTCGATGTCCTTTTTGGGCATGTGTTATTACTTTCGTTTTTGTTCTCTGGGTGATACTTTTACTCCATGTTTCTTAGCATACTCCCAAAGCACTTCTAATTCTTTTGCGCTTATCACCTTATCAGTATCTTCTTTACTAAGTCTACCATCAAATATCGCACGCACCCACGCCCATCTTTCACCAAACTCTTCTAATGATTTTGGTTCTTGTCCAAGCTTACTTTCTCGCAACTCTCTTTCTCTTCTTTCTGCCTCCTGTCGTTCTAGAAACGGATAGCTTTCATCTTTAAACCTTTTCAACTCTTCTTGGGAATAATGCTCCGCCATAGATTCTACTTTAAAATCTTCGTCACCACTCCCGCGCCCACTGTTTTTCCGCCTTCGCGGATAGCAAAGCGTTGCTTCTCTTCCAACGCCACCGGCGAGATCAAGGTAACTTTAAGTTTGATAGTATCTCCAGGCATAACCATCTCCGTGCCTTCAGCCAAGGTAATTTCTCCGGTCACGTCCGTTGTACGAATATAAAACTGCGGCTTGTATCCTTTAAAGAACGGCGTGCTCCGGCCACCTTCCTCTTTGGACAAGATATAGACTTCAGCATCAAACTCGGTGTGCGGCGTTACTGTACCCGGTTTAGAAATTACCTGTCCGCGCTCCACGTCTTCTTTCTTTTGACCACGAAGTAAAACTCCGAGATTGTCGCCAGCTCGGCCTTCGTCAAGCAACTTATTGAACATTTCTATACCGGTGATAACCGTTTTCTGGGTTGGTCGAAGTCCCACAATTTCAACCTCTTCATTAATCTTTACAATGCCACGCTCCACGCGCCCAGTCACAACCGTACCTCGCCCTTCAATTGAGAAGATATCCTCAACGGGCATAAGAAACGGCTTATCAATCTCACGAACTGGCTCGGGAATATAAGTATCAAGCGCGTTTATGAGTTCAAGAATCGGCTTTATGGCTTCGTCATCGAGTGATTTAGCTTCAAGCGCCTTAAGTCCCGAACCGCGAATTACCGGTGTTTCATCCCCTGGAAATTCATATTTCTTCAAAAGCTCACGAACTTCTGACTCCACTAAATCAACCAAATCTTTATCGTCCACCATATCAACTTTGTTAAGAAAAACCACAATGGCCGGTACGCCTACCTGACGAGCCAGCAAGATGTGCTCGCGAGTCTGGGGCATAGGACCGTCCGTCGCGGAAACTACCAAAATCGCGCCGTCCATCTGTGCCGCACCGGTAATCATGTTTTTGATGTAGTCGGCGTGACCAGGAGCGTCTATATGCGCGTAGTGGCGTTTTTCTGTTTCGTACTCCGAGTGATGCAAGGCGATTGTTATACCGCGCGATCTCTCTTCTGGCGCGTTATCAATCTGATCAACTGACTCCTCCTTCTTAGTCCAGCCCTTCATGTGAAGGATATGCGTAATAGCCGCGGTTAAGGTAGTCTTCCCGTGGTCAACGTGACCGATCGTACCGACGTTCAAATGCGGCTTATTCCGCTCAAATTTTTCTTTCTCTGCCATATTATTGGATTGATGTGGGCAAAAAAATAAATGCCCTTTTAATTTATTTTCGACGCTTGTTTAATTATTGAGTAATAGAAAGAGTCTATACGAATTAGTCACAGGTGTCAATCCCCTACAAGCTGTGGATATTCTAATAACAAAATTGGACTTATAACTAAACTAATTTGAAACCACATACGCGAGTACATCAAACCCGGAGTCATGCAACTCTATCATCTCATACTCTGGTCTCGTGATGAGACTCATACTGTTTGGATATTTAGATAAGTGTTTACTTTTAAAGGCATTATAATTAGTTTCAAAATCATTACATCCTACCTGTGGACGTTCAGAGTCTGGCTTTCTGATACGAAGATGAGTTATGCGATTATCCCCTACTTCAATAGGTTCATATAACTCGACTCGCGGTCCATTATTATAGTTATAAGACTTTCCAATTTTTGGCAGCATTCCGGTCAATAATTCAAATTCTGTTGCCGAGTGCGCAAACACCGTTAGTGATTTGATTGGAAATGTAGCTCCAACTATTTTTTGGGCCATCTCGGAAGACTTCACAGCGATGTACTTAACTGCTTCGATCAATTCCTTTTGATTTCGAATTGATTTGTCCATATTCCTACCTTTTATGGCATTTTTTATATCTCCCGAAGCGTAAGTGAGATTGTGATTCGCTTTTCTGGGTCATCGTTTTTATATTCATAAGTGGGTTTATTAGACTCTTGCCATTTGAATCCAGCTGGCGACTCAAAGACAAAATCCACCCCACCACGCACACCGGATTGCCGATCAAAGACAAAAGTATATACAGTGCCGTTCCTAAGCGAAATTCTTTCTAGGTTGTCATAAGAAAAAACAATTTGCTTTTCTTCGCCGGCTTTGGTTGTAAGCCAGCCGTCAAAAAATGTTTTGCCGAATTCTTCGCCGTTCATCGCCGCCGCCACATCGGTATCTATCGCATAGCCGGCGTGCTTATAATTAATTCGTGGATAAACTGTTTTTTGGGTATCGCCAGTAAGAGAAATTAGTTTAGCGCCTCTCGGTGTATAAATTTTCATATAATCCTGATTAGGCGCCTTATACCAGCTATACTCCGAACTATCTCCAGTGTGTTTTCTGCTAACTGTTAATTCATTGCGCACCAGGCCTTCAGTATCAATTCGACTTTGTAGTGAGATCGTCTGACGTACAAAAACATCGCTCTTGCCGCCAGCTACGTTAGCATTTACCACCGCGAGATAATCTCCTACAAAGTAATCTGGTATACCAAAAACTTCTCCGCCCGCGCCATACTTTTTTACAAACGCCTCGAGAGTCTTGTCGCGAAAATAAATTTGCACACCTTTTTTCTCCAGATGGCGCGAGATGAGTTCCATAAGTTTTTCATTTTCGTCCTCGCTCATGTTTTTGAGGCGTTCCAAAAGGAGCGGCGTGAAGTCTTTTAATATTTTTTTAGGCTGATTAAAACTTTTATTAGTACCGGTTTCAACCTCTTTCTGCACTTCGGCTAAAAAGTTATCTTTTGATAGTTCGAGATTATACGCAGACAGCGCTATTGGTCCAGTAATGTCTAGAATATCCACAATAACGTCGGTATTTAGCGCCAGCGCTCCATCAAATGTTTCATTTTTCTCTGAATACATTTTTGAAATTTGGAGAAAGCCCAATATCTTTTCAGCGCTAATCGGAAAATCGAAAAACCAATTGGCGTCGCGTGCGCCCCAGCTCACTGTCATACCCTGAAGAGGTTTAGGCGGAACTATCTTCAAATCAAGCTGTCCATCGGGATCATAAATATCACGAACATCAATATTTTTTATTGCGCCGTTTTGAATAAAAAGATCGGCATAAGAACCAACAAATCCCCCCGAGGGACGCATTTCTGAAGGATTTTGGAAAAAAAGCGCAAAATGAAATCCGTTGGGCTTTTGAAGTAGTAATATTATATTCCGTAAAAAATCTTTGGCAAAATAGAGTTCGGAAAATAGTGCCAGATTTTCTTCCGAATTAATACCTTGAATTTCCTGTCCCAATGGCAGAGATTTTAGAATTCCAATTTCATTTATTAGATCGCTGCTATTAGTCGCAATCTGGTCGCTGTTTTTTTCGAGTGTCTTAAGTAGCGTTAAAAGTCTGTCGCCGTCTCCAGAGATAAAATAATTTATGCCTGAAATCTTTAACTCTTGAAACGCGTTCGCCGCTTCAAGGAGAGAACTCATAAAGCCGGATAGATTTTGAAAAATCTTAGGAACGGCGCCGAAAGCCGGTAAAATTGAGTCAAGAATGTTAGAGAGCCGGAATAAACCGTATCGATCCGCAGAGTTGGTTACGCCTAAAAGCGTAGCGTTCGCGTCCAGCAAATGAGTTTTTGCTGTGTCGGGATGTAAATTTTTAAAAGACTGCACTGAATTTTGCAGATCAGCATAAATGCTCTTCAGAGCGGCGTTGCCTTCGCGCTTGAAATTTAGAATACTAACTCCATAGATTATGCCAAAAACAAGGATGGCAAAGGAAATCGCTAGAGCCGCCCTTTTGCCAAACCTCGAGCCGGTCTTTACGCGCAATCTTGGTCCAAACTTGAGTTGGCTTTTTTTGTGACTTAAAAACTTTTTGGCTTCTGCTTTACGAGGCGCGAATGGCAAAATGTCGGGCAGAGTTACAAAAGGTGACTCTGGGTTTATCTCCGAACTAAGCGAGAAATGCGCCGTTTTCTCTTCGCACCCGTGAGTAAGAGATTTTTTAGTCCGCAAGTGATCAGTTGCACGCGCGAGAAGAACATTAGCCGGCGCAGGTGGCGCCGGACGTAATATTTTTCCAATGGGAGCGCGCACATCACATACGAAAAGTGAGATATTTTTTTTGGGAACCCGCTTCATCCAGTTAAAGAATAGGACACAGACTTAAACATTCGCACCCTATATTTTTTAATAATAAAGTTTGGCATTTTTACAGATAGTATTGTTATATAACGCGTTCGCAATCTTTAGCGGGATTCACATCAAAACAGAACGCGCACTGCGTCTTAAAATGATTCTACCATAAACGCGCTGTCTCGGTTGCCGCCCTACCCCATGTAAACTTTTCTATGTTTTCAAAACCAGCTAAAATCAGCTGTTTGCGTTTTTCCCCGTCATTAATAAGCGTCTGCATACCGCTCAAAATCTGATCGAGTTTCCACGGATTAACAAGAATAGCCGACTTGCCGAGAACTTCTGGAAGCGAAGTTCGATTTGAAGCTATAACCGGCACACCGCAAGCCTGCGCCTCGAGCGGTGGAAAGCCAAAACCTTCGAAAAATGACGGATAAACAAAAATTCTCGCTAGATTATAAAGATATACTCTCTCTTCGGGCAAAATTCTGCCTAAAAATTTTATATATTCCTTAACCGGTGAATGTCCGGCTTCTGCCAGCGTTTCTTCATAAAGCCAGCCAGGCTGGCCGGCAATTACCAGTTCAAAATCTTTATAAGCATTATCTTGCCTTAGAACATTAAAAGCACGGATGATGGATATTACGTTTTTTCTCGGTTCGATTGTCCCCAAATAAAGAATAAACGGACGATGCAGTTTAAATTTTCCTCTAAACCGTTCCATCTCGATGTTGCCGCTCGGAAGTTTTTGAAAAACTTTGTTTATGCCGGAATAAATTACTTTTATTTTTTCTGGCTTGATATGAAAAAGTTCAACGAGATCGCTTTTCGTAAATTCCGAAACCGCGATAATTTCCCCTGCGTTCTTGGCAGTTGCTTCGGCGTTTTGTAACCAGTGCCAGAAGCGCTGACGCGCGGAGAAAAAATTCGGATGGTGGATAAAAGAAAGATCGTGAAAGGTAACGATACGTGGCAAATCGGTGGCAATAATATTAAAGTGTGGGCTAAAAACCAAATCTCCCGCCAAAAAATTTTCCACTTTGGGAAAATTTAGGAAACGACTGGCTATATCAAGAAATTTATTGGGAATTTTCCCGGCGTATATTTCTCGTACCCCAAGCCAATCCAACGGCAAAGAAACTTTTCTAAAACCGTTATAAAAAAATAAAAAACTGTTTTTTTGATCGATGCGCAAAAGTTCGGCAACAAGAGCATGGGTATATTCTTCAATGCCAGAAGTGCCGCCTTTGCCGAGCAGTCGAAGGTCAATGATGATTTTTTTACTCATTTACTTAAAAACTAGTGGCTATTTACCAGTGGCTAATCACTATTTATACAGCTGTTGGGTCAGTAAAAATAATTGAGATAGTTTTTCCGATGATCTTCATATCAAGCCATAACGATTTATTTTTTTCATAAAAACTGTCTAGTTCCAGTTCTTTTAAAAATGGCAAACTTGAGGCGCCGTTCACTTGGCTAAGACCCGTAACGCCGGCTTTAGCCAGAATCAGGTGTTTATACTCTCCCGGATAATGGATCACCTCCTCCGGCTCGTGCGGGCGAGGCCCCACAAGCGAGAGCTCGCCTTTTAGCACATTTATGAGTTGAGGAAATTCATCCAAGCGAAACTTACGAAGCACGCGTCCCACCTTTGTCACTCTGGGATCATTCTTAATCTTAAAAAACGGGCCGTCTTTTCGTTCGTTCTGTTCGTGAAGAGTCGGTTTCATGGCGTGGGCGTTATTTATCATGGATCTGAATTTATAGACGTGCACTTTTTTTCCGGCGCTCACGCGCGGCAAACGGATGAGCGCCGGGCCATCGCTCTCGTGCTTAATCGCCGAAACAATAAAAGGTGTAACTGGTGCTATAAGTATGAGACCGATGCCCGCACCTAAAATATCTATACCTCGCTTCATGACTTTATGCATTCTAAAAATTATACATTACTACCGTAACCTACAAAAGTGACAAAAAATAACATAGCTCTTTAAAACCTTTTAATAGTTTAATAATATGATAAGTATATGCCCCGTTGCTACAACTGGGATTGTAAGCTGGGAGTTAATCTAAGTAATTTTTATCTAAACTATTAATACAACAACTACGAGAAAATCATGACTCTAAGAACCGGATATATCGCAGTTATCGCACGGGGTATGCGAGTTGCTATCATGCACGACTACCTAAATCAGTGGGGCGGAGCCGAACAAGTACTTCTTACACTTTTGGAATTATTTCCGAAAGCCGATATTTATACGCTTCTTTATGATGAGAAAAAAACCGCCGGTAAATTTGCCGGGCGAGTCAAAAAAACCAGCTTTCTGGATTTCCCGCTTGCCCGAAACCATCACCGTGTTTTTATTCCGCTTATGCCCCTGGGCGCGCGCACACTTCGCGTGCCCGATAAATACGACCTCATAATTTCCTCGACAGCCGGCTTTGCCAAGGGCATAAGCTATTCCAAACATACACCCCATATAAGCTACTGCCTTACGCCTCTTCGTTATGCCTGGGAAGAAAAAGAATATCTACAAACGCTTCTTCCACTAGCTTTAAGAATACTGGCAAAACCATTTTTGGCTTACTTGCGGCGCTGGGATTACTGGGCTGCTCAAAAACCTGATATTATTCTGGCTGATTCAAACTTTATTAAAGAAAAAATAAAAAAATACTATGGCTGTGATGCTCGAGTGGTTTATCCACCAGTTGATATGAATATATTTTATGAGGACAACACTCTTAAAAAACAAAATTCATATTTTCTCGCCGTAGGACGGTTGCTTCATTACAAACGCTTTGATCTCATCGTCAGAGCATTTCAAGAATTATATTTTCCACTTTTAATCGTGGGTAATGGGCCAGAAGAATCATCGCTAAAACAGCTCGCGGCAAACAATCCGCACATAAAATTTTTACCTTTTGTAAACAGCCAACATGAACTTCAAAAGCTTTATAGTAATGCACGTGCGCTAATTTTCCCGCAAGTAGAGGATTTTGGATTAGTGGCGGCGGAAGCAGCCGCCTGCGGCACACCGATCATCGCCTATAATGCCGGCGGGGCTAAAGAAATAGTAACCGAAAGTAGCGGCATACTCTTTAATGAACAGACACCGGAAAATCTTGCACTCGCCGTAAAGCAGTTTATTTTAAAAGAGAAAAGTTTTGACTCTAAAAGAATCGCGGCCGAGGCAAAGAAATTTTCTAAAGAAAATTTCTTAGAAGGTATTAGGCAAACCATAAAGACGGCACTGAATAATAGTTAAGAAAAAATAGCCCTATCTTATCAGATTGACGATCGTCAATCTGATAAGATAGGCAATAAATCTTCAAAAACGCTGCCATTCAGTTTTTTTCCCTTGCCGCTTGGCCTCTGTCATTAGAAGCTCATCATAAATGCCATCAAAAAGATCATAGGATTTCGCCTCGTGAAGCGTTACCCATGCATACTTGTCGGTTTCTCCTTCCTGAAGTCTAATCTTGCCAGAAACATATTCAGCCATACAAGAAATGACAAGTGAGGGAGAACCATCAACATGCACTGTGGCGAGACTAGTCACGTACTCAATATTATCAATTTCAATACCCACTTCCTCATGCATTTCTCGCCGCAACGTTCTCTCAAGAACGTTATACCAATAATCTTTTGTATCTTTGGGAAACTCCAAATAATCTTTGGGCTCAAGTCTTCCTCCGGGCACGGTCCAAAGCCCTGGAAAACGTTTTTTCTCCATCGATCGCCGCACAATCAAATATTTTCCATCTTTCGCAATGATGGCAGTAATTGCTACCTCGTGAAGATAATGATTTTTGGCGTTATTTGGCTCTTCCATATTAATTATTATAGCAAAAAACACACGCCTGATGGGAATCAGTGAAAAATAGTTCTCGTACAGAATATCTCTTCTGCTTATAGCTAATAAAATATTTTCTCGATCTACCAAAGGCAAGGTTGGTGCTTCGTACCGCACCGGAACGTTGTCGTAAACAGCTTCCATTCTGATGGTTCTGTGGTGCGGGTAGAAGTACTAGCCGAGCCCTTATCTTTCTCTTTGGCAAACCACATGAGAACGATAAGAAGTGCAAATGAAGTCAAAGCCATTAAAGGGATAGTAACAAAACCGAATTCAAAAATAAATAATTTATTGCATGGTGCCAAAGCGTTCACGGAACACGGTATAACAGAAAAATTAAACCATTGTAAAAGATTCTGATTGACAGAAATCAGTAGGCCAAGCACGGAGAGCGCCATCGAGTAAATAGCGATGCCTCGATCGTTTCGCGAAAGCGCTATGCCTAAAAGCACCACCTGCGGGAACATGAAAATTCGGCTTAACCAGCATAGTTTGCAAGGCTCAAAATTAGCGATTTCGGAATAATAAAGACTTCCCAGCATGGTTGCAATCACTATAAGAAAAGACATCCAGAGCCCGTGCTTATAAAAAAACTTAGCAACTACCTCGTAAATATCTTTTTCTCCAAAAACCCATTTAAGAATAAATATAAGCGCTATGATGACAAGAAATATGTCGCCCGCTACAGTAAAAACACTCAAAACTTTGTTTAAAAAAAGCGTGGCGCTGGTCATAATAGACTAATAATCAGCCGGTAACGTACAACCGGTTTTTGCGGCAAGTGTGGTGAGTGGCACTTCACCGGTTTCTCGGCTTTTATCAGCAAATTCCCACGTCGGGTAGCTTTCGATATTTTTATCATTACAAGTCTGATTCTGGCCATTGCCGTTGGGCAAAGAGCACTCAACGTAAGACAAAAGACGTTCCGAGTTGCCAAACATCTTCTTCTGATTTTTGCAGTGCTGGCACCAAAAAGCGCCATAGAAGACCGCGTCCTTATCTTTAAGGCACGTCGCAAAAGCATCAAGCTGCCCGGGTCGGTTAGCATCATAAACGAGATATGATATGCCGGCTACTACAACAAAGCCAAGCACAACCGAAAAAAGTACTATTTTAGTTTTTTTATTCATACCGGCTAAGTATAAACCATCTCTAAAAAATTAGAAGTCTTGGTTTTAGTAGATTTATATTATCCTATTTTATGTCTAGAGCTTAAGCACTGCCTCATCAAATTGGTTGCCGCGATCTTTGTAATCCTTAAACATGCCAAAACTCGCGCAAGCCGGTGAAAGAATGACCACATTGCCAGTATGAGCGAGTTTCGCCGCCGCCACAACTATCGTCTGCATCGAATTACACCCTTCTATAATTTTTGGCTGTAATACTCCGGTTAAACGTAGCGCCTCTTTAATTTCTTGCTTAATTTTCGGCCACTCCACGCCAATGCCGATTATGGCCCTAATCATTTTATCTTCGCTTATCGTCCTTGCCAACTCCTTAAAATCACTATTTTTATTTGAACCACCCAATATAAGAATCTTGGGACCCATAAATGCCCTTATGGCGGCGATAGCGCTCTCCGGCGTGGTGCCAAATGAGTCGTTATAATAACGCACGCCTTTTACTTCTCTTATAAATTGCAAACGATATTTCAGTCCCTTAAATATCTTTAAAACATTCGTTATTGATGCGTTAGAAATCCCGGCAATCTTCGCGGCCGCTACAGCCGCGCAAACATTTTCTAGATTGTGTTCGCCCGGAATAAAAATTTCGCTGGCTTCGATAATTTTTTCTTTTTTGCCGTCTAGACCAACAAAAAATACGGCTCCGTTTTCAACGTATGTCCCCGGTGAAACTCTTTTTTTCCGGCTTAACCAATAGACCGGCACGCGGGCTATCTCTCCAATGCGCTTAGAATTTTCGTAATCGGCATTTATAACGGCGGCATCGCCGAGTTTTTGAAATTTCAAGATATTGGCTTTGGCTAAAGTATACTCCTCTTCTGAGGCATGAAAATCCATATGTTCGGAGGTCACCATCAGCACCACGGCAATATTCGGGCTTTTAGTCACATCAAAAAGCTGAAAACTGGAGAGTTCAAGCACAACTGTTGAAAGCGGCGTAAGTTTTTTAAGAAATGAAAGCGGCGGCGTACCGATGTTGCCGCCCAAAAAAACCTCGTTTTTTTCGCGTTTAAGCATTTCGTAAATTAAAGTCGAGGTTGTTCCCTTCCCCTTGGTACCGGTAATACCCAAAGTTACACCGGGCGTGATATTTAGAAATATATCAATGCCGGTGGTAACAGGTATCCCTTTTTGCCTTGCCTTTTCTAAATTCACAATGCTCGGATTAACTCCCGGAGAACGCACAATCATATCAAACGAGGTAAGGTCACCAAACGGGCCGAAAATAAACTGTACGCCGGTTTTTTTATACTTCCGCAGTTTTGCCGGATTAAAATCGTCTTCTTTTTTTTCATCAAAGACAAAAACAACGGCCTTTTCCTCAAGCAAAAAATCTACAGTGGCCTCTCCCTCCACCCCAAGCCCCAGCACTGCGACTTTTTTGTTCTTAAATTTATAGTAGAATGTCATAAGAAAAGATCAGATTTATCCGCATGACCAAGACAGACATACGTTAAATTGTCTCAAATACCCCGCTAAACGGCAATGATAAAAATTATGGGGAGGTTATTTTAAAAACACACCACGGGCTGTTTTAACGCTGAAGTAGAGCGCTACAAGAAATACCAAAGCGAGTAATTGATTGACCAAAAAGAGGAACGTTAGTTTAGTTGTCACGCCGAAGTTAGCATATGCCTGAACCGCGTAGTATTCAAAAACAATAAGAGAAAGAGCGGAAGCCACTACGTTCAGAATAATAACCTGTTTTGAAGCTGGATTGGTAAGGCCTGCAACAAAGACTAGAAAAAACACGGCGGCGATGGAAATAACAGCCGGCACCGGCAAAAAATCGTTGAATACTGGTATCGATACCAGCATTAAAATACCGTCGATTAGAAAAAATACACGCACTAAATCGCCGTAATAATGCATCCTTAAAAGATTTTCTTTTTTGAAATCTTCAAGTGAATCCATATTTTTACATTTAAACTGTTTATTACGCCGCACTTTCGACCCGCATCATACGCTCACTTTTTGTTATTATAGCACATCTATCCGTCCGGCTACTTATCAGAAAAAAGAGTTGCCAAAACTTTATCAAAGCCAGGCAAAAGTTTATATTTTTTGGCGTCGACTACATTAATCCATTCATATTTTTGCGCTTCCCAGTCTAGGGTAATTTTATCGGTATTTACGTCAACCAAGATTGGATGCACTAACCATGTCTTATTATAGCTTGGCTCTTCCTGTTCAAAAACTTCTCCTTCGTAGATTGTGATGATATCTTTTTCTTCTATGCCCAACTCTTCTTTTATTTCATCCTTAGCTTTTTGCGCCACGCTCCTCTCGTTATCCAGAAATCCTGAAATACCGTTCCAATAACTAGGATAAAATTTCATATTGGCACTCCTTTGGACTATTAAAATTTTGCCGTTATACCTTAAGACACAGTTAATAACCGGCGCCCTTCGCATATTAGTAAAATCAATCTGCCCCGGCTCAGGTACGAATTTTGGTTCTGGCATATTGACATTATAAGCGAATTACACATATTCTAGAATACAGAACAACGAATACAATCAATGAGGGAGGATAAGATGGACATCGGGAGAAAATATGCAGAAAGAGACAGGGCAACATGGGACTTTGCAACGGAAATCGTAAATAGATGCGTTAACGAACCACAAACTAGAACGCAACTACTTGACAACCCATCAACGCTAGCCGCGGCGCATTGGGTGTTCGATCACCACGCTCTTCATCAGTGCTACTGGAATGATCGTTTCTGCATGGCGGTAATGTGTGAAATGTCTGAAGATCAGCAACAGCTTGCGGCTTGGTGTGCTGTGAGTAATGGACTAAATCGCTATTGGGAATGGATAACTCACTGGGACTACGATATGACCACGGTGCTGAAACACCTTGGCATTCTTGGACCTGATATAGATGTATCTTGTTTTATATCGCCAAAAGAAACGGGATATTATAAGCTAGATGATGAAATTGCCCACAAAATATCCGACCATTTTCAGCTTCCTACTCTATACTTTCCCAAAAGTATACCTAGCTTGAGCGTTGAAGAAACAGAGATGCGGCTACGCTTTAACAGGATATATCCCCACCATTCAGTTTTGTAAAAAGAACTAATATCTACTAATAATGTTATTCCGACAACCGGCATTAAGCGGTCGTCGGATTTTTTTTATACTGTCAGTTTTCCCATAACGACTTATCCTCAAGTAATTCTTTGAAATACATATCAACATCGTCTAGCGCCATAAGTTCTTCCCAGCTATACCATTTATAAATATCGTTCTCGCTAGTATCAAGAGTAATTTTGCCACTCGCCTCTCCGACATATGTTAGGCGCACAACATGGCGATCTGATTTTCTAAGAATATCCTGCGCGGCGATAAGTTTTGGTTCGTGAAGCAGTTTCAGTCCGGTCTCCTCCTTAATTTCTCTTTTCAGATTTTCCAATAGTGCTTGACCCGGATTAATCCTTCCACCCACAATATCCCACCTGCCGACTATCTCCGGATATTTTTCTAATGAGCGTCTAAGTAAAAGATATTTGCCTTCCTTATTTTGAAGCAGTATTTTTACGCCTACTTGTAAAATAATGTTGTTTTCCATGCCTGGTTATTTAAGAATATGGTTTGAATTAGAGTATTATTTCGATTGCTGCATCAGAGTTCAAGTGCTTTCTTCTCAAACCCAAACAATTTTTCATGAATAAGCTCTATTTTACTTGGTTTTAGTTCATACCATGAATCCCCGCCTAATACATCATCAGTTTCTTTGGGAGCTGGCTTTTTTCTTTTTACGTAGTGTTTAAGTGCCAAATCAAATCTTGGTCCATCTATTTTCTTAGCAACGCCACTGAACTGTATTCCTAAATTATTTTCTCCCGGACCGCTCACTGTTACTGTCCCCGCCACTTGCGAGCGCGTTAAAATCGCCTGCGAATGTCTCACGTCCGGATCAGACATCCAGAAAATATTTAAGTCATCGTCGTGAATGTATATGACGTCAGCAACCCAAACACCGCCATCATCAAGAGTCGCCAAGCTCATTAAATAGCCCTTCTCTAGCACTTCTTGTATAAGCTGTTTTAGTTCTCTATTTTCCATATGATTTTTATATTTATTGACATAACACTTTTTACTTTTTTTCTACGTCCGTAGCTAGTGTCGGATAGCCGCGGCAAATTGCATAAAATAATGTTCCAAATCACGCAATGAGGTAACATAACTATCATCATTCATAATCGCGGCGCAAAACAGCTCTCGCGCTCGAGCAATTTCTAAACGTCGCCCACGCCAGCGCGCATCTTTAAGTGTTAAATCAAAAAGGTCAAGAGCGCGATCAGCCGCGTTTTTAAAACGTTTCTTATCCGTATATTGCGCCTTGGCCGCGCGGCCTACTTCGCTCCCAATATTTGCCATCTGCGCCATTAAAGATAAATCTGACCACGACCCGGCTGCTAGTTTTTGATGTAATACGTTTGACATCACAAAATAATTAGCTCCTGAACAATGGCTCTAATTTTCTTTCTGGTTTCAGCATTAAGCACATCGCGGGAACGATTGCCGAGAGCCGGTTTGATATTAACCATAGAATCAAATTCAATAAACTTTTCGCCGCTCTCGTCCGGATAAAGATTGATTCCCCAGGTGTCATCGCGCCCAGATCCTTCTTGCTCCGACAATAACACTTCTTCGTCGGCATGTAATTCTCCGCCAATCGCCATAATCCCCTGTTTCACATCAACCACTGCCTTTACCATATTACCAAACTGTTTCAGGGCTAAGTCCTTGAGAGTGCTACGCGGTATTTTATTTTTTATAACTCGCATCTCCATATTTTAATTATAATTATATGGTGTTTTACTTCTTATGCCCAATGATATTTTTTGAGCTTATTTCTGCGTCCGCAGGATCTCTGGAATTTTTTCTCTAGGTATAATTCTCACGTTCACTTTTCTTGTACCCAAAATATAAGCCTTCATGAGCCGATGTAAACCATCCAATATCAGCCATTTTCCTTTATTTTCCATTATATCAATCGGGTATTTAAGATCAGCCCTCATAGTTCTTTCATATTCCTCCTTATACTCTTCTGGTTTATCAATAATGTCTCTAGATTTCAGATTATATAAACCGCCCTTATGCCAATGAAACGGCATATCAAAATGCCATGTTAATTTTTCAATATCCATTTCGGTTACGGGAATATTAAGCCGCCAGACTTTTTCTTCTTCCCAGTCGAAATTAAAACCAACTTCTTTAATTACATCCGGTAACTCGTCTTTCATAATTTCTACTTTCTATGACATTTTTTAAACTTCAATACTAGTCCGTAAAATTAAGATTTAATCTTTGGTAATTTATTTCCTTTTATAATGTTTTCCTCAATCGCGCCAGTAAACAATCTATACGCTAGTCGGTTTTCTTTTTCGTAGATTATTTTGAAACCTAAGACTGTTTTGCATTTCTTGCATTCTAATTTTTGTTTTCTGCTTAAGCTTGTTGGAAAAACAATTCTATCAAGATAGAGGCGTTTGATAATTCCTGGACCATCTTTTTGATAAATCATGAGCTGGGTTCTACATTTTTCACAACTCAACGATAACCATCGAGAGTATTCGCCTCTGTTTTTCTTGAATTGATCGTTTTTAAATGCACGTTGAGTATTCATAATCTTGATTTTCCTCCCATGGCAATTTTTTATATTTTTTCCATGAACCTGGGGTAAATACCCCGCCCCTCGCCCACATGTCCTCGGACCTCTGTGGGCTTCTAATTTTATTTTATATTACCCCTCATAACACTTTTTATATTTCTTCCACAATCCGTACGCTTTCGCTAAAGCTTCGGCGGGACTTCGCTTTATCTCTTATGATGCGGCGCATTAATTAAACCACAGTGCTTATACTTATAAACCCTGCCGGTTTCTAGATTAATCGCTCCGCATGGACAGGGGTCGTTGCGGCCTACCTTGTCGCCGTGCACTGGCAAGGTATCAACTGGAGATCCGCCAATTTCTTTTCCTTTGAAAGGTGTAATACCGCTTTGGCTGGTATTTATGACACTAGTTTGCGTTCCCGAAGCAAGAGACCTGAAAAGATTCAAAAAAATCCACGAACCAAAATTGCCGAAAAGTTCCTGATAAAGCCGGTGCCCTTCTCTACGATACTCGACAAGCGGATCGTGTTGAGCGTAAGCGCGTAATCGCACCGATTCCGAAAGTCCGTCCATATTTTCAAGGTGCGTCATCCAGAGTAAATCCAAAATTCCTAAAATTTTTCCCAAAATTGACGGGTCGTTCGACGCCTCCACCACCCTTTCCTCCAGTCGCGATTTTAAATACTCCCTTAATTCGTCTCTCCCCTCGCCCGGTGAAAGTGTTTTTATTTTTCCTATCACGCTCACAATTTCATTCGCATCTTTGGCAATTTTTGAGTCGGTTAAAATTTCTTTGCACATATCGAGTGACCAGGCAGAAATGTCTTCTCCGACGGTAATTTGAGTCATAAACTTTTCGGCCTCGTCCGTAACCACTCCCAGAAGATCGTCCTTAAGTTCCTGTTTATTAAAATTTGTGATGTACGATTGCCGGCGCGTATAAAATCCCAGTCGCTGCTTATTTAAGACATCGTCGTATTCAAGCAAATGTTTGCGGCTATCAAAATTTAATCCTTCTACTTTTGCCTGTGCCTGGGAAACTGCCTTGGAGACAAAACCGGATTCAATGGGCGTACCTTTAGGCATATTTAAGGCACTCATAAGATTCTGAATTCTCTCGCCGCCGAAAATTCGGAGCAAATCGTCCTCGAGCGAGAGGAAAAACTGACTTGAGCCCGGATCACCCTGCCTGCCGGAGCGCCCGCGTAGCTGGTTATCAATACGCCGCGCTTCGTGCCGTTCTGTGCCAATAACATGCAGTCCTCCTGATTCAATAACCTTTCGAGCGGCTTCAGAGTCTTGGGGGTTCCCTCCTAAAATAATGTCAACGCCTCGGCCCGCTACGTTCGTCGCGACCATTACCGCTTTGGGCTTGCCGGCTTGCGCGATAATCGCCCCTTCCCGTTCGTTATTCTTGGCGTTTAAGACTTCGTGCGGCACGCCGACACTCGTTAAGAGCTGCGAGATAATTTCATTTTTTTCAATAGAAGGCGTACCCAAAAGCACCGGCTGGCCGGCTTCGTACTTGGCTTTTACCTCGAGCACCACCGCGTCATATTTTTCTTCAAGCGTGCGATAAATTACATCGGGCTTATCTTTACGAATAAGCGGCTTATTAGGCGGAATGCTTACAACATTTAGATTGTAAACCTTATGAAATTCTTCGGCCGAAGTTTGCGCCGTACCGGTCATGCCGGCAAGTTTTTCATACAAACGAAAATAATTTTGGATGGAAATGCGCGCGTAGGTTTGCGATTCTTCTTTGATGAGTACCCGTTCTTTGGCTTCAATCGCCTGATGTAGCCCGCCGGAATACCTTCGCCCCAGCATCAGCCGCCCTGTGAACTGATCAACTATTATCACCTCGCCCTCTTTTACCACATAATCACGATCTTTAAGATACAGCGCTTTGGCCTTCAGACTCTCTTCAAGATAATGCACCAGCCGAAAGTTTTCGGGACTGTAAATATTTTTTATATGCAGCAACTTTTCTACTTTATTAATGCCTTCGTCCGTGATGCTAACCGTCTTCATTTTCTCGTCAACAATATAGTCCGTATCTTTCTCAAGTCGCGCGGAAACACCGGCAAAAACTTTATAAAATTCGCTCGATTGCTGATCCGGCGCCGCGATGATTAAAGGCGTACGCGCTTCATCTATTAAAATGCTGTCGGCTTCGTCCACAATCGCGAAATAGTGTCCTCTTTGAACCTGCGTCTCCAAAGCATACGCCAGATTATCGCGCAGATAATCAAAGCCAAACTCGTGATTCGTGCCATAAGTAATGTCAGCTAAGTATGCCTCGCGGCGCGAAATGGGACGCAAATATTCTTCCTGCACGATAAATGTGCCAGTTATGTCGCGTTCTTTATCCAAGAGCGCTGACTCTTGTGGACTAGACACTGACTCACGCTGACCATTTTTTTCCGCGTTTGTGCGCGTATGAGTGGGGTCGTACATCAAAGCTCCCTCGTGCACCAAGCAGGCTATTTTCATGCCCAGCGCGTAATAAATCTGCCCCATTAAAACCGTATCGCGCTTCGCCAAATACTCGTTAACCGTAACCACATGCGCACCGCGCTCCAAAAGCGCGTTCAGATATACAGGTGAAGTAGCGGCGAGGGTTTTCCCTTCGCCAGTTATCATTTCAGCCACGCCTCCACGGTGTAAAACAATGCCGCCCATAAGTTGAACGTCAAAATGGCGCTGACGGAGAGTCCGCCTCGCCGCTTCTCTCACGAGCGCAAACACCTCCGGCAATATGTCGTCAAGTGTTTTACCTTTCTTGAGCTCTTCCTTAAATAGCGTCGTCTTAGCTTTTATCTCTTCATCGGATAACTTTTGAATATCCAGTTCAAGCGTGTTTATACTGGTAACAATCGGCAAAAGGTTTAGTCCGCTAAATATGTTTTTTATAAATGAGAGCATATTAATTGACTAGGTTATTGTATGGATAAACACAGAAAATCTCAACACTTGTCGTCATTTTAATATGGCGAGACCGCATAAGAGTGTCGCGCGATTTTATAAGTTACAAACTAAAAAAATAAAAACATAGGGGGAAGTTTAGCTCATTGATCAATCCTGTATTTTTTAATTTCACGTACCAAAAAAATATCACAAAACAAGTCGAGAGGACAGCAAGATAATTATCTTCTCTTTATCTCCATCTTTTCTTTATGTTTTTTTATTTCGGATCGAAGAATTTTTTCCATCGCGTTTATGGCCAAGCGCGCGTCACTATGATAGCTTTCAGCTCTTATTACGCCGCGTGGAATATCTAGATTAGTTTCTGCGTAAAACACTTCGCCTTTTTTGTGGTGTTTCGTCGTTCTTGCTACTTCAACCCTAAGTACCACCGAGCCTTTTTCCTCCCATCGCTTCAAAAATTTCTCTACACTACCCAACTTTTCCTCAATATATGTCTTAAAAGACGGCGTGAGATCAAGTTTGGTAGTTCTAATAAGTATTTTCATCCCGTTAGAGCAGATCGCGATCAGCAACCCGCGTAAAATTATTAAATTTATTTAAACGACTATTCATAGTTTGTTTACTTTTGAATTTCAAAAAGTGATCGCGGCTTCTAACGGAATTCATGTTCTTAGTATAATATAAAAAGACAGAAAATTCACCCACCAAAACTTTTAGTAATATTATGAACTACCCGTTTACGCCTCTCCATTTTCTTTTTCTTCGGAGGTACGCCATTTTTATTAATATTTCTGCTAGAAAATTAGTCATACAGCGACCAGAGTCGCCTAATATTTTATGTTTTAGAAAGACGGGAGAAGCGCAAAAAGCCGCCAAGCGCCATAATATCAATGCCGTGAGTTTCTAGTTCATCGCAGAGTATATTCAAACCGATGGAATCTGACGCATTATGTCCGGCTGAAATAATATTTAGTCCTTCTTTTTTGGCTTCTTGAAGGCCTTCGTCCGATATATGCATCACAATGAGTGACGATACGCCCGAACGTTTTATGGCTTTAAATATCTGTATGGGTCCCTCTTCGCCCCCGACAAATTCAGAAAGGATAAACCTGCCAAGCTTGTTTTTTGGATTCCCCGATAAAATGGTAGGATGAACAAGAAATTCCTCCTCCATGCGCTGGTATTCGGGAATTATTCGAATTACTTCTAGGCAGTCGGCTATGGTTTTGGGACAAGCATTAGTAATTTTTTTCTCAACAAAGCGAGCAGAAAGATTATCAGCTGGTGTGTGGATACTCAAGTAATGACGTTTTAAGACTTCAACTGTCCCGTAGGTCCGCGCGAAGTTTGAAGAAAGAAGTTCACGCTCCATTTCTTTTACTTGCTGGTCGTAATATTTTTCAAGGTTTTTCACCGATACTCCAAGATTTTTAAAATTACCAAGCTGGGTTTTGAGTATGGCGGGAAATGAACTTGATGGCTTACCTCGCGGATGGTGGCTTAAAAATAGATCCACAGTCTTTCCGGTCTGCTCCTCCCATTCAATAGCGGTAAGCACCTCGTCTTGTCCGATGTCAATACCAACCGCGACCCGTCGCACTTCTACTCCAAGATCCTTCGCGAGCATAATCCCAGTGTCTGCGTAGGGATTTACAAACTTTTTACCCTTATGAGTAATTTGTTCTTGCCATGGATAAGCTAGCACCTCTTGCCTTGGCCTAAAGTCGTGCTTAATCCCAAGCTCAACAGCTTTTTCAAAAATGTCGTAAATATTCATAGTGCAGGTGAATTTTCCAGTTTGTCTAAAAGCGCCTTAGTTTTATTATAACCCTCATCAATGAGGCGGGGAATAGATTTTTGCCCAAAAAAACTGTTGTCGTCAGAGTCGGTATAGAGACCTGGGTCGATGATGTAAAATTTTAACTGGCGCTTATTTTGAAACGACAAGCCGGCGTGAGAGAGAACGTCTATAATTTTTTGCTTTAGCTCTTTTTTCGCCTCTTCGTCAATCTTAGAATCTTGCACGATCTCTTGGAGGGCACTTGTAAGTACCACATATTTTTGGAGGTTGTTATTAATTTCTGCACTGCGCATTAGATTTTTTTGATTATTGCGCCACGAAGTTAGTTGCTGTCCTCGACGAGCGATAGCGTAGATAGTTCGGAAAAGACGACTAGTCGCTAATTCTAAAGGATCATTCAAGACAACAAATAATGTATCGCATCCTTCTTTGGCGGCAAATGTAAGTAGAGATTTCTGGATAATATTGCCGTCAAAAAGTTGCCTGCCCTCGTATAGAAATGGCGGGAAGATGGCCGGTACTGCGGCTGACGCAAGAAGGGCTTCCGTGAGGATGTGGGCGGTTTGATGTTCCGGGTTTTTATTTGAAAAAATAACTTCACAAGCGTTTTGAAAATCAGTCGTTACGATATCAATTTTTATATGAGATGAAATCAAGTCTTGGATATTAAGACTCTTTTCGATGACTATCTTTTTTAAGGGTGTATTTACTAAAATTGATTGAGACCAAAAAAAGGCTCGCAGTAACATATAAAAATTATAACGATAAATATAGCGGTGCGGCTTTTTGGCGATTTCTAGGTAGATTTTCCACAAGAGTTCCACTTTACCGGCGGCAAATGCCGCTCCGTTAATGGCGCCAACCGATTCGCCAACAATATATGAAGGATAAAGACGGAACTCATCGAAGGCCTTGAGCGCCCCCACCTGAAAAGCGCCTCGCATGAACCCGCCATGGAGCACAAAGCCGATTTTTCCTAAGCTTGAATGAAGCTTTGACATTTAAGTGTGATGAAATTTCTTATTGTAATTGAGTATTAAGGCATCATGGAAATCATAATAGGCAATCGGGTTAATTGAAATGCCAGTGATTATAAAACGCTTTTTTAAGATTGCGACGTTTTCTGGTGTTGAAACATCTTTAGTGAGCTGAAGATCGATTCTCTTCTCTTCGGCATTGTCTCTTATTTTGAAGTAACCGGTTACGCGTCGCGCAATTTCTGGGTCGCGGAATATTCGGTCGCGAACTTCGTCGGCTAGTGCTGTGAGTCCAGGAGTGGATGCATGCCGGCTTTTAACCGCGATTAAAGGAAGTTTTAGCTGTGGGACTAAATCTTCTTTTCCAAATGAGCGTAAGATTTTTTCTGTTTTTTTGTAAGGTATTACGAGACTTGTATCGCCAGTCTGATATCGGATGAGGGGGATATCGCCTGGGGAAAAGGTTGTGGTGGTAAGAATAGTAGGAGAAAAATGGTTACCGAGGTCACGTTCAATAAAGGTACGCTGCGGGTAAAATTGGAAAAGCATTGGCACAGCCGTAAGCTCATCACCAAAGAGGGTCCTTCTGAAATCTAGGTTTGTGTCAGCAAAACGACGAATGCGAATGGTGTCAGCAGTCTCGTGAAAGAGACAAAGGTCAACTTCGGCGACTCCAAGAGAAGAGCCAATGAGGCGACGCATCGGATAGGTATCATGAGAAATCCCAAGAAGCGCTTGCATATAGGTTCGGTACGACTCGGGAAAGCTGTCTTCTCCGACAATAAGACTGACATTAAGCGATTTCCAGTCCAGGCCGCTACGCACACCCTCCTCCACAAGCGATTTTAAAAAAAATGCTTCGCCGACAATAATAATTTGTTCAAAAAACTTATGAAAGTTTTCGATGAGTGCAAGTGCCATATCTTCCCGAACGCTCACTTCCGCTAGCACCATTTCGTTGGTAAACATTTTAACCCCCATAGGCAGACAATTGATCGCTAGTGTTTTTCTGCTACCGATCTTAAGCGCATAATCAAGCACTAAGTCAATCATCCGCGCTGTATTTTGCCAGTTTTTTTTGCTGTTAACACCGAAAGAGAATTTTCCGGAAAATCCTGAACTCGTCAATATGCCCTTGATGTTACTTAAACTACCGCCGATAGTAAGATCAGCAATTTCGGCTTTTTGGAAAATGGATTTATCTAAGAGTGGCAGCTCGCCCCATTCTTTTATGGATTTGATTGAGGATGGATTAATGCCCACTTGTCTTAACAAGTCTCGATAATAAGGGACTCGATTGGCTGCGTTACGAAATGCGCGCACGATCGCTTTTTCACCCCAATGCTCAAGACGCTCGGGATTTACACGTGAAAGAAACGAAATAATCTTTTTTCTTCGCCATGTTTCATAGCGTTGACCGAGAGAAGCAGACAGCTGTGTCAAAAGCGGATATAGATCAATGTTTAACATAACGCATCTTGAGGGTTTTTTCTTTAAAATAGGGGCCGTCATTTAAGGCATACAGTTCGATTTTCACATCCGCAGAAGGCAACTGGTCATGAACAAGCTCGCGGTAGCCAAAACTAGTTTCAGCTAGGCACGCTGTTAGGTAGTTTTTAATTTTTTCTCCTATCTGTTCATTAGGTACGTTGCCTGAAGCAAGCTCAATCGCGATGCCCACATGGTAATTTTCCGTTACAAAAAGTTGAAAGCTGTTAACTACCGTGCTTAACTCCTCGTCTTTTCGCAATATCTCTTCAATGTCTTGCGGAAAAATATTGGCTCCGTCAACGGAAATTGTGCCATCAGATCTGCCGTATATGAACAAAAACGGCAGATGGAGATCAAGATACGCATCTTTTCGCGGGTTAAAACTCTCGAGCTCGATGGCATATTTTTTAAGAATACGGGTGATTTCCTCATAAGTCATAATGAAGCCCTCATCGTGAACGTTGTAGCGTATTCTGGGAATGGTAACATTCGGGGTGAGAACTGTGGTAACAAACTCGGTTAGTTCACGGTCTTGTTTGGGATCAAGCACTGTAATATTTTCGTTGTAATATTGCGTTGGGTCAAACTGAAATACCATTGGAATTCTAAAAATATTTTCTTCACGTTTTAAAAAGTCGAGAAGAAAGTTCTTCGCTGTTTCCTTTGAAAATGGTAACTCTGAAATTCCAAAGCGGAGCATCATGATTTTCTGCGCGGCTGTTTCATTGGTCATGAGTGTGACTGCGACGTGAATAAGCGAGCGTACCGCATAAGCAAAATTTGTCTCAAGGCCCTCGCCTAACCCCTTATCGGTTGAACCATACACTGAAAAAATACTCCGGCTCGGTCCAATTTTCTTAATAAGCGTATCACGCCAGTTTTCCGCAAAACCCTCTCCTCCGGAGACAACGTCGAATTCATATTTTGAGAGATCGATTTTTTGCCGCTCGCACTCCTCAAAAAGATGAAAAATAAAAGGTGGATAGCCCGCGATTAAGTATTTTTGAGGCCCAGTTATTTTAATAAGCTCGATTGCTTCAGAAATATTAGTTCCCACATTTACCATTTTTCCATGATAGCGAGCACTGGCGGCAAAATTAATACCGGTAGGCCATGATCCCATTGCCCAGCAATTAAGTATTAAGTAATCATGCGAGGCCATATCACTTAGTATTGTATCAGCAATAAAAGCCACGGCGGAATCAAAGGATAATTGTTCTTTAATGCTTTCCACCCAAAGAGTCGGTTTGCCAGATGTCCCCGCACTTTTATAAAATCCGCCGGCATGAGGAAATTTTCCGTTTTGGCAGAGAGAGGCAAGTGTGTGGGTCTTTACATAGGTATCTTTATCGAGAATTGGAAAAAATTCTTTAAAACGTTCGAGAGTGTTTATTTTTTTCCCATGCAAGTGTTGCTTTTTTATATCGTTAAGAGCAGGAGTAGTTTGAATATAGCGCGGCACAAGGTAGAGAAGCTTTTTTTCTGCAATCCTTGAGAGAACCCGAGAATTGACTACGGAGAGAAAAATCTTTATCCTGCCAGGCCGTTTTCGCAAAAATGCCTCAAAGCTAGCCAGAGCAAACGCAGGCAGGGGAATGCGTAGCACAAAAAGCCAATTGATTATTGATGTGAGAAATCTCATTGGTGGTGCAACAGTCTACTAATTTAGTATATTAGGTTTTTCCCTTAAAGTAAAACATACGTGATGTGAACTCATAAAGACAATGACAATAATTGGGTCAACGTAAGACAAAAATTTAGGCAGATAAAAAAACCCCGCCCTTTTGGAAACGCATTATGCCAGAAAACTTTTTATATAATCCGGCTCAATTCGTACCCAAAAGGGCGGGGAAAAGAAATTATCTCTTCTTTTTCTTGCCGGCTTTCTTCTTGGCTCTCCTTCGTGCCATATTAATTTACTTAATGACTTTAGATTGCCGGGTAACTGTCGACTAAACAGTTTCGACAACTTTCCATTGATTCATATCTAACTAATCTGATTATATTTTACCATATTGAATTTATGGAAAAATAAAAAATCTGTGGATAACTAGCTCAGAATAGTTTTTTACCGAAAGCGTTGTCCGTTTCTTCCAGCGAGAAACGGCAACTTGCTCTCAACATCCAAATTCCGCAAGAGCGGAAACCAAGCTTTGGATGTCTCCGAGACATTTCGTACAAAAACTATTCTTCGCTTTGGGGCAGAAAAGAGGTTCCGCTTGTGGCGAGTAAGCCTAACCATACGAAAACTAGCTAGACCTTAGTGGTAAAGAAGGAACGTGGTACGAAAATCTAACTCTTGCCATAACAATTCTAAATTATTCTGACGATAAAAATTCATTATTATTTTAATTCCTCAACAAGCTGTTTCAAACCACCCTCACCCTCATAAAAATCCTTACCAAAAAGCATTCTATCAAAATTTCGCAAAGAAACTTTGATATTGTCGGCTTCGTCTCGACAACGTTTACAATATTTTAAATAGGCTTTTGGACTGTTTTGAGGATCAGCACCAAAAAGATTCTTCAAATTACTTTTAATTTCACCCCTCATCACCTTAACCTCGTTATTCAAAAACTTAACTAGACTTGATTTTGCTCTGTAATCCACAAGCGTGAAGTAATCCGGGTAACAGACGGTGAGAATCGCGGATGCCATAGGAATCCCTATCCCACTTAAGCTCATTATGCTATCTAACATTTCCAATTCGTTTTTACTGGTATTTCTTGCTAATTTGTCTAGTCTTTCTGTAACATCCCTAATTGTCTTAGAATTAACCACACCACGAGACTCATTTTTAAATTTAGTTTTTGCTCTATTTGATTTCCAAATTACTATCGCAAAAAATTCTTCGGGAGTGAGGAAACCATGTTTTTGAAAATTATTATGTACCTCCTTGAAAAGATATTCTTCTAGAAAATAATATTTTAGATATTTTTCTAAATTTGACATAGGTTATAACACCAACACCTCTTCCTCTAACTTCACGCGGAATTTTCTGTAGACCGCGTTTTTTATTTTCTGAATAAGTTTCTTGACGTCGCTTGAGGAAGCATTTGAAACATTCACGATAAAATTGGCGTGTTTTTCGGAAACCATAGCCCCGCCGCTTTTCGTGCCTTTTAGTCCGCATTCTGAAATAAGACGCGCTGTGGGAACCACGGGGAATGGGTCTTCTTTTATCAAAAATCGCGCGCGCGCTTCGGTCTCGGTCATACGCCCAGCTTTTATTATGGTCTTAAGAGAAACGTTTTTAAAGATACTGCCGATGTTCGGATACTCCAGAGGATGACGTTCTTTTCGATAAGTTTTTTTCTCTTCGCTAGCTTTGGCTAACTCTTTTTTATCGCCCTTCTTAAGTCCAAGAGTAACTTCAAAAATAATCTCATCATTGTATTTAAAAATACTATCACGATAACTAAACTTACACTGGGCGTTGTTTCTCGTAATAATTTTCGGTTTTCCGTCCTCGTAGTTAAGACTCGTGACATTAAACCGAAAATTATTACGAGAAACGCCAAAACAACCGGCATTCCCTCTTATGGCGCCCCCTAGAGTTCCCGGCAAACCGCCGGACCACTCGAGACTGCCTAATCTGTGTTTAATGGCAAATGCGAGAAGTCTAGCCATAGAAATACTAGCGCCGGCTACAATTTGATTGCCAGCTTTTCTAAGATGAATAATGTTCGGTTTTAAAATCAGACCCGGAAATCCGTCGTCGCTAAAAAGAATATTAGTGCCGCCGCCTAAAATAAAAATTTGTCGCCTCTCGGTTGAAAAATTTTTAGAAATCTCATGCCACTTACTAAGCACACGTATGGTTTCTCCGGCTGTTTTTGGTTCAGCAAAATAGGCAGCCGGGCCGCCTATTTTATAACTGCTATGTCGAGAAAGTAAAACGTTTTTACGAAACATAAAAACAAGTCTCCTCTAGGATGGCTGTAAGTGGTGACCTCTCCCGCACATCTCCGAAAGACCTAGTCCCGAGGTTGGATGTGCGTGGATCCCGTTTGTCCGCCATATAGATAAATATTTATATTTTATTTCGGAGATGGACGGGATCGCGCCAACTGTAACCGCTCGAAACCTCGCGGACAGTTGCGGGACAATTCTCCGCTGTGATGGCTGTAAGTGGTGACCTCCAATTCTGTTTGTTATGAATGAGTGCTCAACTTACAGCCATCATAGCGGATTTGTCCTATTGATTTAAAGCCAAGTTTGATTATATAAGATTATATAAAAAAAGCCGTAAAAATGCAAAATGGTTCGCAAACCTTTTTTCGTTATACAAATTATACAAGATATGATATACAAAAAACTAAGACCCACCGCTCAGTCGCATTTGGCTACGCCAACATGCTATTTGAAACCAGTCGGTTTCAATTCTTCCTCCACAGGAAAACAGTTGTTTTCCTGACCCCTTTCCCCCGCAAGGGGGTTTTAGTTTGCAAACTAAAACCCCCTTGCGGGGGCCTTAGCCAAACAGAATCGGTGAGTAATCCCGAGTCGATATCATCGTTCGGGGCTACCTATCACCCATTCATTACAGCCATTATAGTCTATTTTATCCCAAATGTCAAACCTTCCCGCGCTTACCCAAATCTTTATTCATCTCCCCGCGGGCTTTTTCTACTTGCTCATCTGTAACATGTAATCTTTCGTCCTTGACACCCTCGTCTTTGACATACACGGTCCCTCCTTTTTTCAGATACTCATAGGTAAACTCTCGGCTTGTGTTAATTAACTGGCGGATATCATCTACTATCTTAAGCGCATGTTCAGAAAATTTTGATTCAGCGTAAAGTCCAGCTGTAGCTAAAATTGTACCCCCAACTGCTACTCCGCCTCCAATCATCTTTTCGTTAAGA
>Ga0209542_10001851_pt1 | contig 48906 bp, 67 predicted proteins | sample RifCSPhighO2_01_FD_184028 | JGI IMG/M metagenome (GOLD analysis project Ga0209542, IMG submission 184028) | Soil microbial communities from Rifle, Colorado - Rifle CSP2_plank highO2_0.1 (SPAdes) (version 2) | ecosystem: Environmental > Terrestrial > Deep subsurface > Rock core/Sediment ...
AAGGAATCTGGAAAATTGTTTTTCATTCCATTTTCAACAACTTTAACATACACTGCGTTAGGAATAATTAAAGTTTTAAAGATCTTTAACAATAAATCTAATTTATTTAATTTGCTAAATATAATTAATGGTGTTGAATTAGAAATCATCCTTAAAATCTTCTTCTAGATCTTCTATAGAATAATGAAAGGTAATATTTCTTTCTACCAAAATATTCATAAATTTTGTTAAAGGTATTTCTGCTAGTTCTGCTGCTTTTCCAACACTTATTTCTTCATTGCGATATTTTGCTAAGGCAATTTCTAACTTTTTGTTTTTAATACCTAGACCCAATACTTCTCTGAGTACTTCTGATTTAGAGGTTTTTCCATATTTTGATATTTGTTTTATCTTTTTAAGATCTTCTTCTGATATTCTTACTGATACAGTTTCTGCCATGTGTATACATATGCGGTAACTTGTATACAAATATATTTATTATGTTTATAGTACTTTTAAGTAATAGAAGCTTATTTTCATTATTTATAATAAATGATTTTACAGCTATTCTGAAATTAATCATTATAAATTAACAAAATCTGCAGACTTTTTCTTCTCTTTTTTTAGCCATCTTCTTTTTTGGCTTACTTACTCTTTTTGGTTTTGGCATAAGAATTTCTAAATTCTTTTTGTTTATATTATTTTCTTTCAGGCTCTGTGCGGCCCCCTTGAAAAGCAGAGATAAATAATTATATAAATGTCATCTATATAAGGAAAAAAGAATGATAAAATCAGAGATAAAGCGTTGGACAAAAGAATTAGAAAAAGAAGTATACGAATTATGGAAAAAAGAAAAAGTATACAAATTTAATAAAAATTCAAAGAAAAAAATATTTTCAATAGATACCCCTCCTCCTTATATAAATACACCAGTACATATTGGACAAGCAACAACTTATGTTCTTATGGATATGTTTGCTCGTTTTAGAAGAATGATCGGACAAGAAGTTTTATTCCCATTAGGTTTAGATAAAAATGGATTGCCAATAGAAATAGCAACAGAAAAAAAATTTAATATAAAATTAACAGAAACTCCTAGAGAAAAATTTTTAGAATTATGTAAAAAATTATTAGATGAAGCAGGAACAGCAACTATAGATTCTTTTCTAAGATTAGGCATAAGTTTCAATTCTTTTGAAAAGGGAGAAAAAATTGGAGAAGTTTATGAAACAGATTCTGAAAATTATAGAACTTTGACTCAAGGTACATTTATTGATTTATGGAATAAGGGCTTAATTTATGAGGATGAAAGAATAAATAATTGGGATCCAAAATTACAAACAACATTAGCTGATTCTGAAATAAATTATGAAGATATTCCAACATTATTTAATGAAATAAAATTTAAAGTTAAAGAGACAAATGAAGAAATAATCATAGGTACAACAAGATCAGAACTTATATGTACATGTGCTATGATTATTTACAACCCAGAAGACAAAAGATATTTTCATCTAAAAAATAAAACAGCAATAACTCCAATTTATAATAAAGAAGTAAAAATAATTCCACACCCATTAGCACAAATAGACAAGGGAACTGGATTAGTTATGATGTGTTCTGCTGGAGATTTATCAGATATAAGATTTTTTAGAGAAATGAACTTAGACCCAGTTATAGCAATTGAAAAAGATGGAAGAATGAATCATCATTCTGGTTTTTTAAAAGGATTAAAAGTAAAAGAAGCAAGAGAGAAAATAATTGAAAAATTAAAAATTGAAACTCTAATATTAAAACAAACAACCATTTCTCATAGAACACCAATTTCCGAACGCAGCGGAGCAGAAATAGAATTTATTTCTATGAAAGAATTTTATCTCAAACAATTAGATTTCAAAGATAAAATGAAGGAAGTTGCTAATAAAGTTGATTTCTTTTCTCCTGAATCTCGAAATATTTTATTAAATTGGATTGAGTCAGTTTCAATAGATTGGCCGATTTCAAGAAGAAGATATTATGCTACTGAAATCCCTCTTTGGTACTGTCAAAATTGTTCTGAAGTTATTTTGCCTAAAAAAGGAAAATACTATCAACCCTGGAAATCAGATCTCCCGATAAAAGAATGTCCAAAATGCCAATCTAAAAAATTTACAGGAGAAACAAGAGTTTTCGATACATGGTTTGATTCCTCAATATCTCCGTTATATATTTTGATGTATGAACGCGATAATGAATTTTTTAAAAAGGCATTTCCATGTACTTTAAGACCTTCTGGAAAAGAGATTGTAAGGACATGGGGGTATTATACTCTTTTACGTTGTTATCAATTGACTAATAAAGTTGTATTTAAAGATCATTGGGTTAATTATCACATTGTAGATGAAAGCGGGCGAAAAATGTCTAAATCTTTAGGCAATGTTATTGATCCAAAAGTAATTCTTGACAAATTTGGAGCAGAGCCATTTAGACTTTGGGCAGCAATCGAAGGAAATTTAGAGAAAACAGATTTTAGATGTTCATTAGACAGAATAGAAGGTGCAAATAAAACAATTACAAAATTACTAAATATTTCTAAATTTATTTTTCTGTTTAATGAAACAAAAAAACCTAAAAAATTAGAAATTTTAGATAGGATAGTAATAAATGAATTAAATAAAATAATTGCTCTTGCCAGAAATAACTATAAAAGTTATGATTTCCATAATCCAGCAATAAAATTAAAAAATTTCTTATGGGAACTTTTTGCATCTCATTACATAGAATTAGTAAAAGCTCGTGCTTATAATCCAGATAAAAAATTCACAAAAGAAGAACAAGAATCAGCCATTTTCACATTATATTATTCTTTAGACAAGATATTAAAGATTTTGGCTCCAATAAACCCCCTTATTACATATAGATTGTACAAAGATTGGAAAAATAAAAATATCCATTTAGAAAAATTCCCAACAACAGAAAAAATAAAAGAAGTTGATATTGATTCCGAATCAATTATGGAACTAAATAGCCAGATATGGAATTATAAAAAAAGCAATAATAAACCTTTAAATGCAGAAATTAAAAAAGCAATAATTCCAGTTAAGTTCAGGATTATTGAAAAAGATATAATAAATACTCATAAAATACAAAAATTGGAATTTGGCAAAGAAATAAAACTGGAATTATAAAATGGACTTAAAGACAAAACAAAGGTTAAAAAAATTTGTAAATACACTAGCCGTAGTCAGGGGAAGACATACTGAATTAGTTTCTGTTTACATCCCTGCTGGATATGAATTAGTAAAAATAATCGGGCATTTAAAACAAGAACAAGGAACTGCTTCCAATATTAAAGATGCAAGAACAAGGGCAAATGTTACTGATAGTTTAGAGAGAATTGTAAAGCATTTGCAATTATTTAAGAAAACACCTGAAAATGGATTAGTTGTTTTTGCCGGAGATGTTTCTAAAGTTGATAATAAAGTAGATATACAGGTTTACAGCATTGAGCCCCCAGAACCTTTGAAAGTTAAAATTTACAGATGTGACCAGACTTTTTATTTAGACTTATTAAAAGACATGATGGAGCATAGAGAGGTTTATGGATTAGTTGTCATGGACAAGAGAGAATGTGCAATTGGAATTTTACGAGGAACCAGTATTAAGATGGTTGAATATATTACATCCGGTGTTCCGGGAAAAACGAGGGCTGGAGGACAATGTCATACTCCGGATACTTTAGTAGAAACTAAAAAAGAAATAATAAAAATAAAAGAAGTAAAAATTAGTGATGAAATAAAAGCATTTGATATAAGCAATAAAAAAATAATTTTTGCAAAATGCACTAATAAATGGACAAAGAAAGAACCCTCTATAATAGAAATTTTAACAGAAAATAATAAATCTATTAGCTCTTCATTAGATCATACTTTTTTTATTATTGATAAAAATAAATTAGTTGAAACTTCAGCAAGAAATTTATCTGAAAAATCTGTACTATTTAATGATAAACTTGAAAATGAACCAATCAATAAAATAATTAATAGAGCGACTAATTTAGACTTGGTAGATTTAGAAACTTCTTCTGGCAACTTTTTTGCAAATGGTATATTAGTTCATAATTCATCAAATAGGTTCGCAAGATTAAGAGAAGAAGCTGCAAAAGAATTTTATTATAGGATAAGCGATATTCTTAATAAAGAATTTTTAGGAAAAAAAGAGATGAAAGGCATAATCTTGGGCGGCCCTGGCCCTACTAAAGAGGAATTTGTAGAATACCTGAACAATGAAATCAGAAAAAAAATAATTGGCATAAAGGATATTACTTATACTGATGAGTCTGGGCTACATGACCTAGTTGAAAGAAGTCATGATTTACTTGCCAATGAAATAATTGTCCAGGAAAGAATTATTATGACAAGGTTTTTCGAAAAATTGGGCAAGGAACCAAATAAAGTTGTTTATGGTGCAAAAGAGGTTAAAGAAGCCCTTGACATAGGTGCTGTTGAGGTTGTTTTAGTTAGTGAGGACTATGATGAAAATGGAATTGAAGAACTTGAAAGCTTATGTGAGAAAACTGGGGCAAAAATACAGCTAATTTCTACTGATACAAGAGAAGGAAAACAATTGAAAGACCTTGGAAGTGTGGCTGCTATTTTGAGGTATGAGTTGTCAAAGTAAAATTTGTAAACTATATTAATAGCAGATTTTCTTCATGAAAGATATAGCAGCAAGAACAGATGCAGATTAGGGTTTTAGAATACAGGCAGAAAAATAGGAAAAAATTAACCTTAATGGCTAGGGAATGGAGGCTAAAAAATAAGGATTATTACGACGAATGGCTAAAAGTTTACTTTTCAAAAAACATAGAACAGAAAAGACAAAACGCAAGGTTAAGATTCTTGAGATATCAGCAAAAGGTTTTAGCACTACGATATCTTGAAAATAAGGAAATTAAGCCTTATACTATGGTTTATTTAGTTCAATTTCCACTTAGGCATTTCCTATCTACTTTATAATTCATAAGGTTTAAAAATTCCCAGTTAAATATTCTTCTTATGGAGAATACAGAATTAAAGTATAAAGTTGAAGCAGTGTTGTTTACTCTTGGAAAGTTTGTTTCTTTAGAAGACTTGGGAAGATACTGCGAGGTCGGAAGCATTGGGATGGTAAAAGAGGCTTTAGAGGAACTAAAAAAGGATTATGAAAACAAAAATTGTGCTTTGGAGATACAGGAAAATGAGGGGAAATTTAAATTAAACATTAAAAAAAAGTTTGGGTATTTAACAAACAGGCTGCTTTCTGGAAGCGAATTAGACAGTCCAACTACAAAGACATTGGCAATTATTGCTTACAAGCAACCAGTCACACAAAGTGAGGTAATAAAGATAAGAGGGAATAAAGCATATGACCACATCAAATACCTGAGAGAAAACAATTTAGTTTCTGCTGAAAAAAAAGGAAGAACAAGACTGTTAAAAGTAACAAATAATTTTTATGAATATTTTGACATTGCCGAGTCAGAAGCAAAAGACAAAATAAAGCAAGCTGTTGAAGAACAAGGCATTAAAAAAATGTTCTAGAAAACTCTTTCTTAAAAGTTTTATCAAAAAAATTTAGCAAAAATTATTTTTCATTGAACTTATAATTGAAAAGATTATTTCTAATTCTGCCCCCAAAATCAATATAAATTCCTATTACCAAAATCTTTAACCCTGTTCTTATCCTGCCATTTTTTTCAAATCTTCTCATGGATATTTTTATATATGGCTTTTTTAAGAGATGCAATTTTGCAAATTTCTTTATTCTTTTTGTATAATCAAAATCCTCGCTTACTTTTATTGTTTCATCAAAACCATTTATTTTATTATGGACTGACTTTAAAGAAAATAGACAGCAGCCATTAAATCCAATTAATTTGTACAAAGCTTTTAGATAAATCCTAAAAAGAAAAATGAAAAAAATATCTATTGGGTGAGAGCTGTCGGGATAAGTTCTGCAAGCTGAAATTTCATTATTTTTTATTTCTTTTAAAGCATTTTCCAAAAAATCTTTTGGTATTTTTGTATCTGCGTCCAAAAACAATATTCTTTCATTATTAGCATATTTTACACCTATATTCCTTTGATAAGCAACATTCCTTTTTTCTGAATTAATAATTTTTATTTTTAAATTCTTAAATTTTTTAACAACTTCTTTTGTTTTATCATTGGAGTGAGCATCCACGACTATTATCTCAAAATTTTTATATGTCTGATTTTTTAAACAATTTAATAAATTAGGGATGTGTTTTTCTTCATTTAAAGTAGGAACTATTATTGACAGCATTTTAAAAAGTAAGTTTAATAATGTTTATAAAGTTATGTTGATAGTTTGAGATAATGGTTAACTTTTATAGTTTGGTAGTCTATGTTTCATCTTTTATTGGATTATTTGCAGCAATATTTTATGCAATTAATTTATATTATTATTATAAAAAATATAAATATAAGGAATCTGAAGATAAAACAGTAAGCATTATTATTCCAGCATATAATGAAGAAAAGAGCATAGAAAAAACAATATTATCTGCTTTAGCTATTGATTATCCAAAAAATAAATTGGAGATAATTGTTGTTGATGATGGAAGCAAGGACAGAACATATGAAATAGCAAAAAAATTTGAATCTTTTAAAGATCCAAAATTAAAAGTATTAAAAAAGAAAAACGGGGGAAAGGGTTCTGCTTTAAATTTAGGCATTAATAATTCGAAAGCTGATATTATTTTTACCATGGATGCAGATACTTTTGTTAATCCAAGCACTGTTAAAAGAATGATAAGTTTTTTCGATAATAAACTAGTTGCGGCAGTAACACCATCGATGGGAGTTTATAAACCAAAAAGTTTATGGCAGAAAATTCAGCATATTGAATATGCTCTTGGCGTTTTTTTAAGAAAGGCTTTTGCAGTTATAGATTCCATGCATGTAACTCCTGGAGCTTTCTCAGCTTATAGAAGAAACTTTTTTAAAAAATATGGAGGTTTTGACGAGAAAAATATTACAGAGGATTTAGAGATAGCATTAAGAATACAAAGCAAAAAACTTAGAATAGAAAATGTTCCAGAAGCTATTGTTTACACGAGCGCTCCTAAAACTTTTAATGAATTATTAGTACAAAGAAGAAGATGGTATTCTGGCTTGATAAAGAATCTTTGGAATTATAGAAATTTGTTTGGCATAAATAAAGGACCCTTGGGAATATTAGTATTGCCTTTAGCTTTAATGACAATGTTTGTGCCTACTATATTAACAGTTTATGTTGTTATTAAACGACTAATCAAAATAAAAAATGATCTAGATTATTTAGTTATTATTAATTATAAATTTGGCAGCATTTTTGAATTAAATTCTTATGTTTTTGAAAAATATCTTTTTAGTCTTTTTAGCCAGCCTCTTTTTTTATTATCTATTTTATTTATTTCGATACTTGCTCTTTACTTATTTTTTTCCAATAAAAATAAACTTGACTTAACTAATGCAAAATTAAATTTTGTTTTTTTCCTTAGCTTTTATTTATTATTATCTGCTTTATGGTGGATTATTTCATTTTTTTATGTTATAACTAATAGAAAAATTATTTGGAGATCAGAGGATGGATAATAAAAAAGATTCTTTTATTTTGAAATATATAGCATCATTTATTTTAACTATTATTATTTTTGTTATTATTTTTTTAATAGCATATACATCTTCTTATTTGAATTATCAACGCATATATCATGAAAATAGCTTAATCAAGGATAATCTAATATTTTTAGACCGGCTTTTTATTGAATTTGAAGATGAAAAGAATTGCAGCAATAAATTATTACTTGAATCTTCAGAAAAATTAGATTTTGTTGGAGATTTAATTAATACCTTAGAATTTAGATTAGGAAAAAATGATAAAAGAGTTTTAGAGCAAAAAAAGCTTTATAGCGCGCTCGAGCTTAACCATTATAAAATAATTAAAAAACTTAATTCCGTATGCAACGAAAACTTCGTTACTATTTTCTTTTTTTATTCTAATGACAAACCTTATGATGAGTTAAGCAAAAGAACAAGCGCAATTTTGAGTGTCCTTAAGAATGAGAATCCTTATAATTTAATGATATATTCTTTTGACTATAATCTTGATAATGATTTAGTAAGCATGATAAAAACTAATTATAATATAACTAATGCACCAAGTGTATTAATAGATGAAGCATATTATATGGAAGTTAGTGATACTCCAAATTTGTCGGATATATTTAAATATGCAAACGAGAAAATATTGAAAAGTGATTCAAAATGAGCTGTGACTTATGCGGTTATTCTGGAGAATTGTTTAGAGCACAGATAGAAGGAAGCTTGATGGAGGTCTGTAAAAATTGTGTTAAATTTGGAGTTTTGATTGAGAAGGAAAAAGAATTTAATAAGCTTGTAAAGTCAAAATTCAGGAAAGATGAAACTGTTGTTTTATTAAAAGAAAATTATAATTTATTAATAAAAAAATTAAGAGAAAAACAAAATTTTACTCAGGAAGATCTTGCAAAAAAACTAAATGAAAAACTTTCTTTAATCCACAAAATTGAAAATAAAGACATAGAGCCAAATGAGGCTGTTATTAAAAAGCTTGAAAGTTTTTTTAGGATTAAATTGACTGAAGAATATAAAGAAGAGAAGGTAAAATTGGACTTTAAAAATAGTTCTTTAACTATAGGGGATTTATTAAAATTAAAGAAAAAATAATGTTATTTCAACTGTAAAAATGAATTATGACAAAAAGAAATTAAGCATTTTACTTTCCAGATTAAAAGAACAGGAAATTCTGAAATTAAATTTAGAGCAATATCAAACAGAGGGAGAAATAGCTGGAGATATTCTATGGAAAGCTTTTTTGAATAATGACATAAAAGGAAAGACAATTGCTGACTTGGGCTGTGGAAATGGAATTTTTGGCATTGGTGCTTTGCTGATGGAAGCAAAGAAAGTTTATTTTTTGGACAAAGATATTGATGCCATAGATGCAGCAAAGGAGAATTACAAAAGATTAAAACTTAAAAATGGAATTTTTCTTAACAAGGATATTAATGAATTTGAGAAAAAAGCTGATGTAGTTTTAATGAATCCACCTTTTGGCGTGCAAAAAGAGCATAATGACAAAATATTTTTGGAAAAGGCCATGGAAATAAGTCAAAAAATTTATTCTTTACACAAGATTGAAAGCAAGGAATTTATAAAAAAATTAGCTGAGACAAATAATTTTTCTGTTTCTGGAGTTTATGATTATAATTTATTAATTAAACAAAAATATAAATTCCACAAAAGAAAAAGTTATTATGTTAAAATAGGGTGCTGGATTCTAGAAAAATGCTGAAGGGCTTATTAAAATTATTATTTGGAAAGCGAAAAGAAGGATTAACAAATTAAGAGCTAATTACAGATCAAAAATAGAAACTATAAATCCTGTAATAAAAAGAATTGAAGGTTCAACAGTAAGAGCATCAAAGTTGGCATGCAGAATAAAGAAACTTTATTAAAACTAGTAGCTTACAATGCTGATAGGATGACTAAGATATACAAATTAATTTATTTATAGTTAGAGGATTTCTACTGAGCATTCTTAAGAAAAGCTTTATAAATGCCTGTCTAAATAACAAAACAAATGGTACGAAGAATAGGTGGAACAAGAAGAAAAACAAGAGCTAAATTTAGAAGGAATATTAGAGACAGGGGCAAAGTTAGTATTAGAAAATATCTCCAGTCATTCAAAGTAGGAGAAAAAGTATCTTTAAGTGCTAATCCATCTGTTCATAAGGGTTTATATTTCGCTAGGTTTCACAGCAGCAAAGGCACTATAAAAAGGAAAAGAGGCGAATGCTATATAGTAGAAATAAAAGATAAAACTAAAACAAAAAATTTAATAGTTCATCCAGTACACTTATCTAAGGCATAAAATGGCAGAAATAGAAGTTTTAGAAGAAATACCAATATCTTTACCAGAAGTAAAGGAAGCAATAGAAAGTATAAATAAAAAAGATAAATCATTATCACCAAGAGAAACAAAAGTCCTTGATTATATATCAAAAGTATCAAATTTAAAAATAAAAGAGTTTAATGAATTAAAAAAAAAATTAGAGGAATCTGGAGTTGAAAGATTAAAAGAAAAACACATTGTAAAATTAATAGACATAATGCCAAAAGATATTGACAGCCTTAAAGCAGTATTTTCAGGTGATAATGTAATATTAAAACAAGAAGACCTTAAAAAGATATTAGAATGTTTAAAATAGAATGTTTAAAATAAAACATGTTCAAGAAAGAAATAAAAGAAGAGAAAGCAATAGTATTGGATTTCCTCCCGAATGGATATCCATTCGATACAAGGCCAATGCACAAAAAGACCCCCATAGCTCAAGCTCTAGGTAAGGAGCATTTTATAATTCTTGAATTAGTTCCAAAAAGAAATGTTTTCTTACAGCCTTATGAAGAAGTTTATATGGGGGAAGGTAAAAGAGAAAAAATACATCATATAGTTGGAAGAATTCCAGCAGAAAAATTAACCCAAACAGCCCAATCTGAATTAGAGGCTATAATAATAGATCTTGTAAATAAAAATGAAGCAAAATTTGTAGAATTCTTCAATAAAGCAGATCCTATTAATATAAGAAAACACCAGATAGAATTGCTTCCAGGAGTAGGTAAAAAACACATGCAGGATATCTTGGAAAAAAGATCAGAAAAACCATTCGAAAATTTTGAAGACATAAGAAAAAGAGTTAAGCTTATACCAGATCCTAAGAAACTTATTATAAAAAGAATCTTATTAGAAATTAGGGGAGAAGACAAACACAGGTTGTTCATTAATTAAAAACCTAAACCTTTTTAAATGCCTTCTTTATTATAATTCTCAAAAATGTCAGAATTAAAACAAATCATCAGAATTGTCAATACAGACCTAAAAGGAGATACAAATACTTTTTTTGCATTGTCCAAAATTTTTGGGGTAAGTTACAGTTTTTCAAATGCAGTCTGTAATTATTTAAAATTAGATAGAAAAAAACCAATTGGTTCTTATTCTGAAGATGAAATTAAGAAAATAGAAGAAGTAATAAAAAATCCCTTAAAACATAATTTTCCAACATTCATTTTAAACAGGAGAAGAGATATAGAAACAGGCAAAGATGAACATTTATTAGGTTCTGATCTTAGATTAAGAAAAGAATTAGATATAAAAAGAATGAAATTAATTAAATCTTATAAAGGTATTAGGCATGGTATTGGCCTTCCAGTAAGAGGACAAAGTACAAGATCACATTTCCATAAAGGAAAATCATTAGGAGTAAAAAAACCAAAGAAAGGTAAAACAGGTTAACACTTTTAGAAAAAGAGTTTACAGAAAAATGTTTTTGTTTTTTCCTGAAGCTTTTTTTCAAAAAAGGTTCAAATGTTAAATGGGAGATCCAAAGAAAAACAGAAAAAAATACAGTACTCCTTCTCATCCTTGGCAAGCAACAAGGTTAAAAGAAGAGGGAGAATTACTAAATAGATTTGGATTGAAAAATAAAAAAGAAGTGTGGAAAATGATTTCTACTATTAAAAGATTTAAAGCTCAGGCTAAAAGTTTAATCGCTTCTCAAACAGAACAAGGTGAAAAAGAAAAAAAGCAATTAATTTCAAAATTGGCAAAATTAAATTTAATTTCAGAAAATGCAACTTTGGATGATGTTCTTGAATTAAAATTAGATAGTATTTTTGAACGAAGATTACAGACTTTTGTTTTTAAATTAAGTTTGGCAAAATCAATTGAGCAAGCTCGTCAATTTATAATTCACGGGCATATATCAATAGAAAATAAAAGGATTAATGTTCCTTCTTATTTAGTAAAAAAAGAAGAAGAAACCAAGATATCGTTTTATCCAAATTCTGATTTAAGCAAGGAAGATCATCCTGAAAGACTGACTAAAAAATTAGAAAAAGATCTTCAAAAAGAAAAAGAGCATTTCATGAAAGAAACAAATACTAAAGAAGAAAAATTAGTTGAGGTAGAAGCTAAATAAACTTTTAAGAAAAGTTTAATCAAAAATTAACATGAACCAGCAATATCAAAAACAACAAAAATTAAAGTGGGGAGTTGTGCATATTTATTCATCCTATAATAATACTATAATTCATATTACTGATTTGTCAGGATCTGAAACAATAGCAAAAGCTTCTGGTGGAATGATGGTAAAAGCTGATAGACTTGAAAGTAGCCCAACAGCAGCAATGGGTGCTGCAAGGCAGGCAGCAGAAGAAGCTAAAGAAAAAGGAATTAATGCTATTCATATTAAAATAAGAGCTCCTGGAGGTCATAATGGTCCAGCTAGTCCAGGTCCTGGTGCGCAAGCAGCAATAAGAACATTATCAAGAGTCGGATTAAGAGTTGGAATTATAGAAGATGTTACATCAGTTCCCAGTGATGGTTGCAGAAAACGTGGTGGTCGCAGAGGACGTCGTGTATAAACTATATAGTAATAACAAATAATAAGATTTATAAAGCTGAAATTCTGTTTTATTTTAATGGAATATATTGGAAAAGAACTATTAAAAGATCCAGACGCAGATTTAACTGAATTATTAGCTAGGGAATTTGAAATAAATTTTATAAGAGCTAGAGATATTGCTAGAAAAGTTTCTCTTGATGATTTTGTTAAAAATTACAATACTTTGGAAAATTTAGTCATTGAATCTATCGCTAAAGAGATTGTTAAAAATGGTTCATTTTTAGATTATAAAAATAGTTTTCTAGATGAATATTTTAATTTAGTAAGAAGAGCCATAAACAAGCCAAATGAAACAAAACCTTCAAATGTATTTTATTCCTTAGAATCTTTAAAAAAATATTTAAACAACCCAAATAATGGAGCACATTTAGATATAAGTAAATTAAATCTTTCTAGAAATAAATTATTTAGTTCTGATGATGAACAAGCAAAATTTTACCTAGATTCTTTAATTAAAAGCAGTTATGTATTAGTATCAGTAAATGAACACTGGTCTAAAAGTAAAGATAGTGAAAAAGGACCGAGAAGTTTTCATATTCTTAAGAAAATAGCGTTTTTACTAAAAACGGCTTTTGCCGATATTGGATTAGAAAGACCAGAATATTCAATAAATAACAACACAATAACTCTCGAAATTGGGGAAGAAACTAGAAAAAATCTGCAAAAAATCAGGGAAGAATTGAAAAGTAAACAAAATCACTCTGTTTCTAAAAAATAAAAAGTAATATTTATAAATCAAATTAAAACTCAAAAATAGCATGAATATCCAACTTTTAGATAAAGAAGAAAACTCTGTTAGCTTTGTTTTTAAAAGCATAAACCCAGTATTAGCTAATACTTTAAGAAGATTAATTATTAATGAAGTTCCAGTAATGGCTATAGAAGAAGTAGAAATATCTAAAAATAGTTCAGCTTTATATGATGAAACAATAGCTCATAGATTAGGATTAATTCCAATTAAAACAGATCTTAAATCCTACAACCTACCAAATGAATGTAAATGTGAAGGTAAAGGTTGCCAAAATTGTCAATTAAAATTAATTTTAAAGGTAAAAGGCCCAGGCACAGTATATTCTTCAGAATTAAAATCACAAGATCCAAAAGTTAAGCCAATATTTTCAAGTATCCCAATAACTAAATTATTAGAAGGGCAAGAATTAATTTTAGAAGCTTGCGCAGTTTTAGGAAAAGGCTCTGATCATATGAAATTCAGTCCAGCTTTAGTTTTTTACAGGGGATACCCAGAATTTATTGTAAAGCAAGATTCTAAAATAAAAGAATTTGCAGAAAAAGTTCCAAAGGGACTGGTAAAAATTGAAGGTAAAAAAATAGAAGTAGACAATGTATTAAAATGGAATGAGGCATGTTTCGATTATGCAAAAGAAAATAATATAGATGTAAAGTTTAGTGAAGAAGATTTTGTTTTTGAAATAGAGTCTTGGGGTCAATTAACAATAAAAGAAATACTTTCAAGTGCAGTGAAAGATTTTAACGACAAATTAGATGATTTTTCAAAGCAATTAAAAAAGATTAAGGAAACAGATTAAAGTTTTTTTGTTAGGCTTTTTGATAAAAGGTTAAAATGGATAAACACATCACAAAAACAAATGAATTATTGTTGAATTTAGTAGTTGAATTAAAAAAAACAAGCACAGCGAAAAAAGCAAAAATATGGAAAGCTATAGCTCTTGAATTATTAAAACCTACAAGAAAAATGCGGGAAGTTAATATAGATAAAATAAACAGAGTAACAAAACCAAACGATATAATTGTAGTTCCAGGAAAAGTCTTGGGCAAAGGCAATGTAGATCATAATGTTACAGTTGCAGCTTTCAACTTTTCAGAATCTGCAAAGCAAAAATTAAAAGACAATCTATCAATTCATGAATTAATGAAAAAGCATCCAAAAGGTACAGGAGTTAAAATCATAGGGTAGTTTTTTTGGTAAAACTTTTTCCTAAAAAGGTTCAAATGATAATAGACGCAGAAGATTTAATCATGGGGAGAGTAGCAACCTATGCTGCTAAACAAGCTTTATTAGGTGAAGAAGTAATAATAATTAATGTAGAGAAAGCTGTAATTTCAGGATCAAAAGAAGTTGTTGTTGAAAAATATTTATGGAGAGACAATTTAGGTGAACCATTTAAGGGGCCATTTATGCCTAAAATTCCAATGAAATTTTTTAAGAGAGTTATTAGGGGGATGATTTCATATAAAAAAGAAAGGGGAAAATTAGCATATAAAAGAATTAAGTGTTATCCTGGAAATCCAAAAAATGTTAAAGGGATAACATTAGAAAATGCAAAATACACAAAATTAAAAAAAGGAAGTTATATAACAGTAGGAGAGCTTTGCAAGCATCTAAAAAAATAGTTTTATCTTTTGGTTAAGCTTTTTTATAAAAAGGTTACATGGCAGAAAAAAAATCAAAGTCAAATATTGTACATGTTTCAGGTAAAAGAAAAAGGGCAACAGCTAGAGTTACTTTGAAAGCTGGAAAAGGAATTGTTAAAATTAATAATTTTTTATTAGATCATTATAAGCCAGAAGTTGCAAAAATGAGAATTCTTGAGCCAATTTATTTGGCTGGTGAAATAGCTAAAAAAGTTGATATTAATATTAATGTTAATGGTGGTGGATGGAATGCTCAAGCCGATGCTTGCAGAACAGGCATTGGAAAAGCTTTAGCCCAATTTAATCCTTTATTAAAAAAAACATTTTTAGACTATGATAGGGCTATTTTAATAAATGATGTAAGATTTGCAGAAAGTTCAAAACCAAACGATTCTAAGCCAAGAAAATGCAGACAAAAAAGTTACAGATAATAGCTGTTCGTCGTTCCAAAATATTAGACCTTATAATTACTTTCTATTTGAAGGCTGGTCAAATGAATTTTTTGAGAAAGTCTATATTTATGAGCGTCTAATTTTTTCACACCAAATTTTTTGCATGCTCTTCTTACAACAGATTCATGTACATTAAATTGTTTGGCTATTTCTATACAAGATAAATTTTGATTTTGAGAAACAAATTTTACAATTTCTTTTCTTTTTGGGTGTTAATATTCTTTGAGCTCCTAGATTATTAGATTTTAAAACTCGCTGAACTTTTTGTATATTAACTTCTATTTTATTTGCAATATCTTTTGTATTTGTAATTCCTGCCATATATAATCTTATTACTTCTTTAGTTTTAAAATCAGAATATCTTCTAAATTCTTTCTTCTTCCTTTAAAAAAATTAAATAATTTGCGTAACATTTCGATTAAACTTTTTCTTAAAAAGTTTACCTAAGTCTTACAGCCTCCAAGTTTTTTGGAGCCAAAGTCTCTAATCTCGTCATTTTATGTAAGTCCGAAGCTAATTCTAGACATTTAGAACTTTCTCCATGAACCAAAATTATTTTTTTTGGTTTAGGATCTAAATTATGTACAAAATTCATTGTCTGTGTTCTGTTGCTATGCCCAGAAAAACCATGAATAACATTAACATCCATCTTTACTTCAACAGTTTCTTGCTTGTTTCCAGTTATAAAATTAATCTGTCTATCTCCTTCTTCTAATCGTCTTCCAATAGATCCAGGTCCTTGATAAGAATTCAATACTACTGAATTTTTTGGATTGTCAGCAAGCATCTTAAAGTATTCCAAAGAAGCTCCTCCAGTTAACATTCCTGATGTTGCTAAAATAACGCAGGGTCCCTTTTCTTCTACAACATCTAGCATTTCTTTTCTTGATCCAACTCGCATGAACATTTCATTCAAAAAAGGATTTTCATCCTTATGGTAAATCATTTTCTTTACTCTACTATTGAAAAAATCAGGATAAGCAGTATGAATTGCAGTAATATCCCATACTAATCCCTGAACATAAACTGGTATTTTTTGTAATGTTCCCTCCCTAACTAACTTATCTAAAATAACCATAATCTCTTGGGCTCTTCCAGAACCTAAAACAGGAACTAAAACTTTTCCACCTCTTTCTAAGGTTTTTTTGATTATATCTGTAAAAAATAATTCACATTCTCTCCTTGTAAGAGGAGTATCTTTCTTGCTACCGTAAGTTGCTTCCATAATTATTGTTTCTAATCTTGGAAATCTGGTTACAGCAGCGCCCAGCAAATTCGAGTTTTCATATAAATAATCCCCAGTATTATGTGCAAATAAGAACCCATCTCCAGCTACAAAATTTTCATAACCATTAATTCTTAAATCATAAACATAGTGTCCTGTTGATTCAACTTTTTCTATAGCCTTTATTTTATCAAATAATAAATCAGAATATATTAAAATTAAATCTTCTTCAAGAAGTTCTTCGTAACATAATTTACTTATTCCGCAGGATTTAGCATTACTCCATGCTTTTACAACTTCGCTTTCATGAGCTTTATCGGACAAAGCGACTAAAGGAATCCTCATATCAAAACTTCCTTTTGTTGTTTTTAAATTTTCTAAAGAATTAATTAAACCCTCTTTTTGGTTATTATTAATATTAATTTCTTCTAAAAATTGAACTATTTTTTCAGCATTATAAAGATGTAAATTAAACATTTTTGAAGTCTTGTTAAACTCTAATGTTGGTACTAAACCAAACTGCAATAATAGAAAAGCAATATCTTCTGTAAGTCCTTTTGATTTACTCCCATAATTAATTTCTCTTGCTTTAATTCTATTTCTTATCCCGCCGTCTCCAGAAAATAAACCATATAATAAATCAGAAATAATATCTTTATTAGTTAATAATAATTCCTTAGGGATTCTCTTTTCATAAGCATTAGAGCCACATTTCAAAACTTTGGATAATAAATATTTCAATTGTTTAGAATTAAATAAAATACAATGATCTTCATATCTTAAATCCCCTTCAATATTAAATTCTTTATTTATTATATTATAACAATCTTGAAGAATTTCATTATTATCATTAGCTATATGAACAGTTTGACTATCTTTTACAGGATACCCTTCTGAAATATAATATCCTAAAAATCTCGCAAGATCCCTTGATAAAATAAGTTTATCAGGGAAAGATTCTTTAACTCTAGGTTGACTTTTTAAGCCTAAATTTAATAATATCCTTCTTACTCTTCCTGGGTGTATAAGGTATTTTTTAGCTATTTCTTCTTTGTAAAACCCCCTATAATAAGCAAATAAAATTTTCTCGACTATTTCCTTATCATTATTTTCTAATTTTGAAAATTTTTCTTTAAGACTGGAAATTAAATTAGTGATTATAGTTTCATCTTTTATTGAAATTCTTAAATCCCCTAAATAAGGGAGTAAATCAATAATAGGTTCTCCAACATTAAGAGAAGAAATTTTTTTAGACCCAGCTATAAAATCTCCTATTTTTAAGTCAGAAGTTTTAACAGGAATAATTTTTCCATTTTTAGCAGTAAATAAGCTATGCGATTTAGTTACTGTTAAAGATCTACCTGTATCAGTTTTAATTTTATATAATTCTTCAGTAACAGGATGTCTAGTAAAACTAGTTATGTCAGCTAATTCTGATTTTAAAGTCTTAGGATTAAAAGCAAATGTAGAATATCTTTCTATATTTGGTCTTTCTTGAACATGGCCATTGTCTATTATAACACCTCCCTTATTAAATAAATCATCTGTAAATTTACCTATTTCAACAAATTCAACATTATTGTTAATATCCACTATGGGGACTTTCATGCTTCTGTCTAAAGAATAGACTAAGTTGTGCAATCCATTCCCAATATGTAAATGGCACAAAGCGCTTCCTAACTTATGCCCAGCATCATAAAAAGTTAATCTTACATCTGGAGTTATGTCAGTCACTTCACCATAATCCAAACAAATAGCGTGTTTTACCATGTTTTTAATATCAGTTGAAGAATAAATTGCTTTATTTGCTTCTTTTTGTGCAATATTTATAATATCCAAACAAAGCAAAGCAGCAATGTCCCTTGTCGGTGCTGTTAAATAAGTAGGCCCAGTAAATCCCATTTTATACAAATAAGGTAAAAATCCAACATGATCAATATGTGAATGTGAAATAATAACAGCATCCAATTCATCAATTTTAAATTCTGGTGCTTCTAATAAAGGAAACATCTCTTCATTAGTTTGGGCAGAAACATTAATTCCGCAGTCTAATAAAATTTTAGACTCAGGAGTTTGTAAAAATAAGCAGCTCCTGCCAACCTGTCTTCCAGCCCCTAAAAAAGTAACTCTTATCCATTCATCAACTCTTCCTTTAGTCCACCCACCATAAATTCTTTTTCCGACATTGTTCAAGAATTTTTTTCTATAGTCATTATTTTCAAATAAAACGTGATTAATATTTTCGATAATTTTTGATCTTATTGCAGGGGTTCTTCTTATAATTGGTACCCAGAAACTTTTTTTTCTAATTTCTTTTAAAACCTCACCTTGTTTTCCAATAGCCACCCCAGGTTTTTCAACCTCAATTGTAACTAAGGATCTTTGTATGTCAAACAAAAGATTTATCTCGCCAGCATCTTTTGGAATTATATCCCTTATAATTTTTTCAGCATTTTCAATATCCATGCAAATAGCCGGATCAGGTCTTAATTCAACTCTTTTTTTTATAGAATCTACTATTTGTTTTATAATTCCATTATTGTCTAGGAAGAAATCCTTATCTTTAGTATAAAGCACTATATTTGCTCCCTCAAAATAAGAATCACTAATCTTATTTTTATCAGGAATAAATTTCATTACTTCTTCTAAAATATCTGCCATTGTATTTGTTTAAAAATTCTCAAATTTTAAGAAAATTAATAATAAAAAATTAAATTATAATATTTGTTTCTAGTCTCTTTGTCAAGACTTTCTTTACTCCATCTTTGGTTATTGTAAATACATCAATAGCTTCACCTGTTGCAGCATCTCTTTGCATTGCTGCATTTATTGCCCTAACACTCAATTTCACACCGTCTTGGATAGTTAATCCTTCTTTATATAAAGTATCTAAAACACCCCATGCATGAACCATTCCAGAACCATCACTTGCATAATCTTTATGTTCTAGTACACTTCCATCAGGTCCCAGCTCATATAAATAAAATCCAGTTTCATCTCTTCCGCCCAAAATAAAACCAGTTATGCCTAAAATTGGACTGAATTTTCTGATATTTTGATAAACAATAGCTCCCAACAAATTGGCAGTTGTTTTAACACTTGCTTCTCTTCCTGATCTAACTTTTATTAAAGTTAATTCAGCTTTGATTAATTTTGTGATTAATTGAACATCAGATACAGTTCCAGCAGTTGTAATTGCCATATTCTCAGAGATTTTAAATATTTTATCAACATTTTTATCAGCAATTATTCTTCCTGCAAAAGTGGCTCTTTTGTCTGCAGCCAATACTATTCCTTCTTTACAAACTATACCTACAGTAGTTGTACCTTTTTTAACATAATCATTTATATTTTCCATATAACTTCTCCCCTTAATTTTGAAGAATTAAACAACTTAAAACTAATTGATATAAACTTATTTATAAAGTTTTCTGTCAATTTTTTTATTAATAAATTTAAACCTTGGCACTTCCTTTCCATCAATTTTAACAGTTTCTAAAAACATGGTTTTAGGTCTTATCCATAAACTTCCCCTCCCAAATTCTTCGTTGTCATGTTTATATACAACAAATTCTTCCAAAGTCTCGCTGTGTCTTCCTATCCCAATTACCTCGACTAAATGGCCTTTAAAGTGCAAGTATTTGCCTGGCTTTATTTCCATTTTATCTCCTTCACCCTTTCTTTTACATATTTATCTTTTAATAATTTTTTAATTAAATCCTCAACCTTTACATATTCTCTTTTTATTTTGGCGTAATAAACTCCTTTTTTCAAGAAAATATTTTTATGCTTTTTCTTAAATTCGTCAACATTTTTTTCTAAAGATTCTGGGGGTCCCTTATGTATTTTGTACATTGATAATTTTTTATTTTTAACTTTAAACCAAAAAACTATTTCTTTATTCCAAAACCATTCGCTTTTATTTACAAAAAAAACATGTTCATTTAACTTATTTTTTATATAAGTCATATCTTTTACTGCTTTAGCACCTATTACATCTTTTTTACCTTTCAAGGGAATTATTTTTAGAACAAAAGCATCTTTAGGAATTTCATTTCTTTCTACAAAGAATTTTTCAGAAGGATTTTTCAAATATTCTTTGCTTAAATTAATAAATTTGTAAAAATTTTCATGGCTTAAGGAAGCAGAAATGTTTCTAGTTTGATCAGCAGGATCAATAATAATTAAAGGGGAGACAATTTTAGAAGGATTTAATTCATTTAAAGGGTCTTTAACTTTTCCTAATATATCAATTATAGTTTTGTCTTTCCATTTAGTTGCATTTTTTAAAACATTTTTAAAATTTTTATAATAAATTACTAAAATTTCCAGAGTATAGCCAGAAAATCCCGAAATATAAGATTCAGCGCCATAAAGAGAATTTGTCTTGCAAAACATCTTCAATAATCTTATTTCGTCCTTTAATTTAGGGTATTTTTTTACAAAATTAATATGTAAAGGGCTTAAGTCAGTTACATTTTTGGCTTCCTTTGGATTTTTAATATCTAAAATTGGGACAATTTCAAAAGTAAAACCTTTAAAATTGATATGAAAATAATCTCTTGATCCATGAACTAATTTTAGTTTAAATAATTTTTTTAATTCTTTACACAATACAGCAGAAATATCTTTTTCTTTAAATTTAAAATAATTAAATTTTGCAAATATGTCAATTTCATTAGTTCCTTTAAGCCAAGTGTCTTTTGAAACACTCCCACCCAAAACAAATTTCACATTCCTAATCTTATTTAATTTTGAAAAAACTTCTTTTGTTAAATTCTCGACAATTTTTTCTTCTTCTTTAAAAGGCTTAATTCTATCAATTAAATTCATTATAAGCTAAAATAAGATTTAAATTATTAAAGGTTTCGATTAAAATTTCCAGCCTAATCTGAAAAATGTTCAAGTTTCAAATCGAAAAATCGCAATCTCTACATGAAAAATTAAATACATTTCGAGAATTTTTCAGCAATTATTATTAAGAATATTTAACTTAATATTTTTGAGGTGATTTTTATGGTAGTAAAATTAGAAGCTATGTTTTGTTCTGGAATGTTAAGAATATTTGAAATAAATGGCACTAAAAATTATCTTGGTTTTGTAAAAATTGATGCAGAATTTACAGAAGAAGAAATGAAATATGTTGCTGCAATTGTATATTCAAGAGCAGTCAGGGACTTGAAAAAAACCCCCAAAATAGAAGTCGAACTATCATATCAAAGTAAATGATATATAAGACTCATTCCTACTGATGACTCTTTATTCAAGATACTTTACTTGATTATTAGTGATTTGTCAGAAAAGTGGCAGTCAATCTGGGACTGAATCAGATGGTTACTCAATTAGGAGTATACTTTGGTGAGCGAGTCACCAAATATTATTAATAGGTGTATCAACATGAGTTTCAGTAAAAAATGTTACATTCTCTTTTAAATCTTAATTCTTCTTAATCTTTGCAATAAAAAATCCTTCTGTATCATGATATTGGGGCCATAATTTTATGCATTTCTTAATTTCATCAGAATATTTTTTCCCATTAAATTCTAAATTTACTCCAGATTTAATTTTTAAGTCAATCTTCTCAGTTTTTGCATCAGTATTATCCAGTAAAAATTGTATAACTTCCTCTCCCTCTTCTGGTTCTAAAGAGCAAATAGAATAAACTAAAACTCCTTTTTTATTTAATAAATTATAAGCATTTAAAATTAATTTCTTCTGTAAACCAGCAGTGCTTTTGATTCTTTCTAAATTCCATGATCTTGCTATAAATTCAGAATTTTTAGTTAGCCCTCTTATTGTGCCAGAACTAGAGCAAGGAGCGTCCAGTAAAATTTTATCAAATTTATGCTGAATTTGTCTTCCATCCATTAAAGTAACAACAGCATTCAAAACTCCACACCTTTTTAAATTAGAAATCAAAGCAATAATTCTGTCATAATGTTTTTCATTAGCAACTATTATCCCTTTATTTTTCATAATTTGTGCCAAGTGTGTTGTTTTTGCGCCAGGAGAAGCACTCATGTCTAAAACAACATCATTTTTTTCTGGATTTAAAACAACGCTTGGTATCATTGAAGCAGATTCCTGGAAAACAATATATCCTAATTTATGTTCATTTAAATTTCCAAAATCTCTTTTCTCACTCTCTATCCAAAATCCCTCTTTGCACCATGGTATTTGTTTCAATTCCAAATAATCCAAATCTTTCTTAATTCTGTTAATATCTATTTTCAAAGTATTAACTCTTATTGCCTTCCTAAGAAATATATTCAAATATTTTTCATATTCCCCAAAATTGGTCAATTTCTTGTATCTTTCAATAAATTCTGTTTTTAATTTCATTTTTTTATTTTGAAATCTCAACTATTTTATTTCTTGATTTCTCTCCCTTAATTATTTTTACATTTTTCTTTTTAACTTCAAAGAATTTGCCTAATAACTCAATAATTTCTTTGTTTGCCTTGTTGTCAATAGCTGGTTTTTTTACATAAACTTTTAGTAAATTGTTCTCCTTAATAATAGAATTATTTTTTGCGTTTGGCACTACTTTTATTCCTATTTTCATCTTTTAATCTAGAAAAGATTCTGCATATATAAATAGTGATTATTTTATTTTGGGAATAACTTTTATTAACAAATCAACTACTTTTTTTGAATTTGAATGAAAAACAGATAAAATTTGTTCCCAACTTACACTTTCTTCTCCCTCTCTCCAACAATCATAATCAGTCGACATAGCAATAGCAGCATAAGGTATTCCAGCTTCATTTGCTAAAATAACTTCAGGAGCAATAGACATATTTATAATATCCGCTCCCCACATCCTAAAAAGTTTAGATTCTGCTTTGGTGCTAAATCTCGGGCCTTCAATTGTAATAACAGTTCCTTTTTCATGCATTTTGTATTTTAATTCTTTACAAGTTTCTATTAATTTTTCTCTTAAAAATTTATTAAAAGGTTCTGCCATTGAGGTATGTTTTGGACCATCCTCAAAGCTTTCATAAAAAGAAATTTCTCTATGTTTCGTAAAATCAATAAACTGATCAATTATAACTAAATCTCCTCTTTCAATTTCTTCTTTCAATGACCCTACAGCAGTTGTTGCAAAAATATGAGTACATCCTTCTTGCTTTAGGGCATGAATATTAGCCCTGTAATTTACTTCTGTTGGTGTAATAGTGTGTTTTTTTCCATGCCTTGCTAAGATTACAACATCAACATTCCCAATTTTCCCAATAGTTAAAAAAGAACTCGGTTTTCCAAAAGGAGTACTTGTTTCCTTTTCTTGTTTATTCTTTAAAATATCAGGATCATCAAGTCCAGATCCACCAATAATCCCAATCTTTACCATTTGAATTAAATTTATATGCGCTAGCTGGGGCTCGAACCCAGGTCATAGCCTCTTTACTTGCTTTTAGTTTTTGGTTAAACTTTTCCTAAAAGCTTATTGGCAAGGCCATATACTAACCACTATACTACTAGCGCTTTTCTGATATTTTTTTCTACACAAATCTATTTAAATCTTATTAATCAACATTTTTTTCAATGATACTTCAAATCTTATCTATTCTTGGATTATTAATATCCTTATATGCTTTTAAAATAGAATATACTCTAAAAAGAAATAAGAAATATAAAGCACTTTGTGAATTTAATGAAAAAGTTTCTTGTTCTAAAGCAATAAAAAGTAAATATGGCCACCTTGCAGGAATCTCTAATTCAATAGTGGGACTTTTTTTCTATGTATTAATATTTATTTTAATAAGTTTAAATCTCAATAATCTTGTATTTTATTTAGTCACTCTTGGTTTTTTAGGCAGTATCTACCTTGCCTACTTATCCTTAATAAAATTAAAAACTCTTTGTTTAATCTGTAATTCTATTTATCTAATTAATATTCTGCTATTAATTTTCTCCTTAGAATTTAAATTATTTTTTGATTAACTTTTTTTGTAAAAAAAGGTTAAATGGGCCGAGAAGGATTTGAACCTTCGATCTAGACGGTGTAAACGTCTTGTCATTTATGGAATAACTTAGCCACTAGACCACCGGCCCATAAAAGAAAAGTTCAAATTAAATGATATTTAAATTTAACTGCTAGCACATAAAATAGCGCTAACTTTCTTTTTCTGGGTATTAAGATCATTAAATCGTTTTACTACATCTTGTGTTTTCCCAATAAAAACAGAAATTCCTTTTTCAGCAGCTTCTTGTTTCACATGGTCAGGTACTTTCAATAATCCCGCAGCGCCAGTTCCAATTATTAAAAATTCAGGATTTTGCTCAATTATTTCTTTTAAATCATTCGAGCTTAAATTCTGGTTCTCTGACTTTTCCCAGTATCTTACCTTTCCATTTACTATTTTAACATTGCCCAGGAACTGTCTTCCTTCAATAATAAACGATCCCAACTTGTATTCCTGTATTTTGTCCATAATTAGCCATTGGATTCTAGAATTTTTAAACCTATCTTAAATTTCTAGAATTCTCTTTATTTTGTAGAATACCTTCTAAATAGTTCAACCAAAAATATTTTAAACACTCTTTTTCTTTTTTTAACTATGGAAGGACAGCCAAAGCAAAATATAGTAGTACCAGAAGAATTAAAAGATAAATTCAAGGAAATTAGAAATAATATAACTAAATTTAAAAAAGATATTATAAAAAAATTCGATAAATATATTACTGGTATAGCTATTCTTCCAAATTCTAAAATTCTAGAAGAAGATTATGAAGAAAGTAAAAAAGAAAAGAAACCAAATCCTAATCCAAAAGAAATTGCTATTCTTATTTTAGTTGATGATTCTAATAGCAAAAAAATGTCCAAATTTGAATTAAAAGACAAATTAACAGCAATTATAGAAAAAAGTGCAAAAGAAACCGATCCAAATTTTAAGGCAATTGTAATGTTAATGTCAGAATTAAAAGAAAATTGTTTTGATGCTAAATACGAAGTTCTGGAAGCAATTGCTTTATCAGCAATTTTTTATGATCCAGCAGATGTTTTGGCAGCTTTCAAGATTTCTGAAGTCCATAAAAAAATGGCTTTGAAGAAATTCGAAAAATATATTGTAAGCTATGTTGCTATTGGTTCTTTATTCAGGGGAGAAAAATCAAATGATATAGATGTTCTTATTGTAGTAGATGATACTGATGTAAAAAAAATGTCAAGGATAGAATTAAAGGACAAATTAAGAGCAATTATTATCGGTCTTGGTTACGATGCAAGCAGAATAACTGGAATAAACAAAGCATTTCATATTCAGGTTCACATATTAACAGATTTTTGGGAAAGTTTGAAAGATGCTTCCCCTGTAATTTTCACATTTTTAAGAGACGGAGTTCCATTATATGATCGTGGTGTATTTATGCCTTGGAAGTTATTATTGCAAATGGGTAGAATTAAACCAAGTCCAGAAGCAATTGACATGCACATGGATATTGCAGATAAATTAATACAAAGAGCCAAAGGAAAATTATTGAGTGTTGTTGGTGAAGATTTGTATTATGCAACATTAAATCCAGCTCAGGCAGCATTAATGTTGTACGGAATTCCTCCTCCAACTCATAGGGAGACTATAAAACTATTATTGGAAATTTTTGTAAAAAAAGAAAAATTATTGGAAAAAAAGTATGTAGATATATTGGATAAAACTTTCAGATACTTTAAAAGGATTGAACATGGAACAACAAAAGAAATCTCTGGAAAGGAAGTAGACCAATTATTAAAAGATGTTGATGATTATCTAAAAAGGTTAAATAAATTATTTAAGGAAATAGAAAAAAAATCAGAAAAGAAAAGAGTTCTTGAATTTTACGAAGGATGTATATCAGTAGCCCAGGATTTAATTCATGTAAATAATATCAAAAAAAATAATGTATTGGAAGGTTTTGAAGAATTAGTAAAGCAAGGAAAAGTTCCTGAGAAATTCCTGAGAATTTTAAAAGTTGTTGTGAAAGCAAAAGAAGATTATGAAAAAGGGAAAATTACAAAGCAAGAAGTTGAAAAAATAAGAAAAGAAGCAAGCATGTTTATGAGGACTTTAATTGACATTGTCCAAAGAAAGAAAGGCTTTGATATTGAAAGATTAAAATTCCGTGTAAAATACAATAAAGATAAAATTGGAGAAGTTTTAATAATAGATAATTCTGTTTTTGTAACAAAAGATAAGGAATTTCTTAAAGGGGTTTTTCTAAACAATTGTTGCTTGGGAGAACTGAAAAAAAGTAATTTAAACGAACTGGAAGAAGTCCTTAAATCAATAAAATCACCAAAGAAAGTCTTTATTAACGAAAATACTATATCAGATCTTAAAAAAATCTTTGGAAATGACGCTGAATTAATCCTAAATTTCTAGTTTTTGGTTAAGCTTTTTGCAAAAAAGGTTAAAATACAAAACTTTTTATATATCTTATTTACATTTTTTAATCAAGCTTTTTGCAAAAAATATTAAAATGGAAGGTCTTATAGCTAACTTTAGAAGAAGTAGACATGTGCAAACAAATAATCAAATGATTATTCTAGTTAATAATATAAAAAATAAAGAAGATTCCAAAAAACTAATAGGAAAAAAAGTAATCTGGAAAACTAAAACAGGAAAGGAATTTGTTGGTAAAGTAGCAAATTCTCATGGAAATAAAGGAGCTATAAGAGTAATTTTTGAAAAAGGATTTCCAGGTCAGAGTTTAGGAGAAAAAGTACAGGTAATATAAAATGGCAGGATTAAGAAAAGGAAGATCATATAGAAAAGTAAAAAGAGCTTATACTAGAAAATCCAAATTTAAGGCTAAATCTTTTATTAAGGCAATTCCCTCTTGCAAAATTGCAAGATTCAAAATGGGGGATTTGTTTAAGAAATTTAATTATGAGATTGAATTGTCTCCTAAAGAAACTCTTCAAATAAGACATAATGCTTTGGAATCAGTACGTCAAGTAGTCAATAGACATTTAGAAATTAATTTAGGCAGTCAATATTTATTTCAAATAAGAGTTTTTCCTCATCATATTTTAAGAGAACATAAAATGTTGACAGGAGCAGGAGCTGACAGAATGTCTCCTGGTATGTCCAATGCATTTGGAAAGCCTGTTGGAATTGCAGCACAGCTAAAAAGAGGTCAGACAATATTGTCAATTGCAGTAAACAAAGAACATTTAGAAACAGCTAAAAAAGCAATGTCATTGGCAAAACCAAGATTGCCTGGTTCTTACTTAATAAATGTTAAAGAACTCAAATTAAAATAATGAAACTTAAAGAATTTTTTAAACCTACAATAACAAAAATTATTTTAGCGCTTGCTTTAATGTTTATTCCACAATACAATCAAGTATCTGTGGAATTGTATCGTGTTTTGAAGAAAAAATATCATTCTTAAATATTTTAAAACAAACAATATCTTTAAGTAAAAATCCAATTTATTTTAAAGAAGTCATCTCGAGTTTACAAACTCTTGTAATATGGATAATTCTAGCCTATGTAATATCTTCAATTTTTGTATTTCTAGGAAATTATTTAAAGAAAAAATTTTGTTACACAAAAGAATAATTTTTTATTAAAAACTTTAGAAAAATCTAAAATTAAGCAGCAGGTTTAGGTTCTTCTTTTTTTATTCCCAATAAATCTTCAATATTTTCAGAGCCTTGCTTTTCTACTTTTAAATTAATTTGAGCAATTTGATCAGAAACAATGCTGCCACGAACTGTTTTTCTTATTCTTACTCCTTTTCCTTCAACATGAACTCCAGTTCCTTTTCCAGATAAAATCTTCTTCCTTCCAGCAATATCTACACCCTTTCTCATTGGAAATCCTGCATTGTCAGAGCCGCCTGTAATTACTAATTCATAATTTTTTAAACCAACTAAATTACCTTCTACTTTGTCGCCTATCTTTTTTCCAACAAACCACTCATTATTCAAGGCTTTCTGATAGCTTTTTCCAGTTTTCGGATCACTTATCACAAATTTAAATTCCATTTTTTTATTCTCATTTTTTGTTTTTGCTTAAGCTTTTCTTAAAACTTTAAATGCCCCACAAAGGATCTTTCTTCCTTTTAATATTGGCAATTTCTTTCAAAAGCTCAATCTCATCTCTATTTAAATATTTCTTTAATTTCTTCAGTTTAATAAAATCCTCTTCATTCATGTCAGATATTAATATATCTCTCTCTCTAATATGTCTCCCTACAACAGCACTAGGCAAAGAAAGGGCAATTTCTTTGTTCTTTTCAGCTTTGTCAATATTCTTTCCTTCTAATTGCATGCTTTTAACTTCTGAAATCTTTTCACCAGTTACTTTAATCAAAGGAGTATTATTCTTAACTAAACCACCTAAAACAATCACTCCAACAACAGCAGGATTGCTCTGCCTGAAAACACATCCAGGCAATATCTGTACTTTGCAGGGTCTTATTACATTCTCTAGCTCCTTTTTTTCTTGTTCTTCTAATTTCTGTTTTTTCCAGTTTTCATAATCTTCTATTAACTTATAGATAACTTCATTTGTAATTATCTTTACTTCATTAGTTTCATCAATAGCTTTTACATTAAATCCTAAAATAGCTTTGTTTAATTCTTCATTTTCAGCCATGGCATCAGCAATATCTTTTTTAGAAATATTTCCAATTGAAGCTTTTTTAATTTGTAATCCGCTTTGTTTCAATAAATTTGTTAAAGCCTCTAAACCACCTAATGTGTCTGCCTTTACAATTATCCCTTCTCTGTCAGTATGAATTAAAACTTCTTCAACTTCTTTCTGTACTTCTTCTTTGTGTTTATCTAAATCTTTATTTGCAACAACCAAGGGCATTCCAGAGATAACATCTTTAACATTAGAAGCTAATAATTTTATGCCAATTGCAGCTGAAACTTCCTTTTCTTTTTTAAACTTAAATTTCTCATCAGCAGAAAAAATAGCCCTTACTTTTGTAATAATGGGCTTATCTACTCCACCTATAACAATTTGGTCATTTTTCTTTAAAGTTCCGTCATAAATTACAGAATAAATAACAGTTCCTGCTTTTTCTTCTTTAACTTCTAAAATAGTTCCTCTGCCACCAGATTCTTTGTTTATAAGTAAATTATTCTCAAGGTATTTTTGTGCTAATCCAGAAACAACCATTAATAACTCAGAAATGCCATCATTAGTTTTGGCAGAAACAGGAACAATAGCGACATTTTTTGTATAATCATCAACTCTGTCAAATCTTTCAGAATTAAATCCTAGCCCAGATAACTTTCCAACTAACTCATAAATTTTATTGTCTAATTCCTGCTTTACTCTCTCGCTTTGTAGATTAATGTCCTTTATCAAAAAATCATCTTTCTTCTGCCATCCACTTAGTAAATCAATTTTGTTTGCAGCTATAATAAAAGGAGTCTTATATTGTTTCAAAATATTTATACTCTCAACACTCTGTTCCTCAATTCCCTTTGTAATATCAATTACCAAAATAGCTATATCAGCTAAGTTTCCACCCCTTCTCCTTAAATTATTAAATGCAGCATGTCCAGGAGTATCTAAAAATAAAATACCTGGGATTGTCAAATTTATTTTCAAAGCTTCTAATAATCTGCCAGAAACTTCCTTTATCCTTTTTGAGCCTAAGTTTGTAAAAGAAATTGCTTGTGTAATTCCTCCAGCTTCAGAAGCAATAATATTTGTGTTTCTAATTCTATCCAAGATTGAGGACTTTCCATGATCAATATGTCCTACTACTACACAAATTGGAGATCTCAAATTCTTCATATAAAAATTTTTATAAAAAGGTAAACTTTTAAAGGTTTTTATCTTATATTAGTAAGTAGTTATAGTTTTTAACTCTTATAACTAACTAACAACAATATTTATAAAGTAATTTTTCAGGTTTTAGAGCAAAAGATGGTGAGTTTAGATAGTTATACAATAAAAAAATCAATTAAAGAAAAATGGATCCAACAGATCAAAAAGTTTATAAAAGAAAATTTGAAGTTGGAATAATAGGTCTAGGCAATATAGGTACTGGTGTAGCTCATTATTTGTTTTCTGAATTTGAAAATGTAAGGTTTAATCTTTTTTCTCGAAGTTATAATATCCAAGATAAAGATATGCAAAAACAAAGAATTCAGGAACTTACTGGTGGTATTCCAAGTGGTGAAAGAGTAAAATGGTACAAATGTATTGATGAAGAATTAAACTCAAATGGGGGAAGATTTTTAGATTCTGATATAATCATTTATGCAGCTAGAAACCAAAATGTTTCATTTTCAGATTTTAAAGAGAGGGATGATGAATTTTTCGCGAATTTAGAAAAAATCAAGCCCGATGCAGAAAAATTAAGAAATTATAAAAAAGGAGTTGTTATTATAGCTACAAATCCTTTAGAGCCAACTGCAGAAGCTATTGCAAAAATAAGTGGCATTAGTAGAAACAGGATTATTGCAGCTTCTTTTGTTGATACATATAGATTTAGGTATGAATTATCAGACAAATTATATAAATTTGCACATATAAAAATTAAACCTGAATTTTTAAATAGGGCAGTTGTAATTGGAGAACATGGACCTGAAATGATTCCTGTTTATTCTTTAATTAAAATTGGTAGTAGAAGATTTTTAACTGATCCTAGATTAGATAAAGACAAAACCAGAGAAAAAATAAAATTCGAAATAAAAAAAGCTTTGGTAACAGGACCTACAAAATTCCAGACAAATACTGGGAATCCCATGAGAAATGTTAGAGTTCCTTCGAAGGCATTAGTTGAAACTGTTAAAGCAATAATTAAATGTGGAAAAATACCTACAATAAGTTTTAGCAATGACTTTCCCCATACAAGAGTTGAAGATTGCTTTATTACAACTGAATGTAAATTTACAAAATTAGAGGATAAAGTAAGTAGCACAATAGTAGAAGCAGATTCTGATTTTATTTCAGAAATTTCTAGTTCTGAAAGAGTAAAATATGTTCAATCCAAAAGAGAATTAGTTCAAAGAATAAATGATTTAATGAAAAAAGCGGGTTTAGTTAGTTTTCATTAAATAATGAAACAAGAACCTGAAAGAAAAGATGTAGCAAGTAAACATAGAGAAGTTTATATTAAAACAGCGCCATTATTAGTTGGATTAATGCACGATTTTCTTTTTAAGGAAATTTATAGTTTTTTAATCAGCAAAGACAAAGACGAGAAAACATTATTACAAATAGGTCCAGGATCAGCTATGTTGCCTTTCTCCAAATATCCAGAAAAAGTATCGAAAATGCTTGGTGAAAAAGGAAAAATTGTGCTTCTTGATTATTCAGATAAAAATATTGAAGCTGCAATTAGATACTTGCTAGAAAAAGATTTTTTTAAAAAAAGTGGTTTAAAGCTTAATAGTGTTGAACTTGTAACAAATCCTAAAAGTCTGGAAGCTAGAACAATAACATTTGTTCAGGGAGATATTAGAGAACCATTGCCTTTTGAAAATAATTCATTTGATTGCATAGATATAACATTAGTAGGACATCACGTCACACCTTTTTTATCTGATTTAGATAGATTAACTTCAGACTTGCATAGGGTATTAGTAAAAAGAGGTATGATACATTATGGGGAGGGTTCTGTTTATATGGACTCAGAAAGTAGAATAAATATTTTAGGAAGCGATACTGCTGATTTTTTTAATGATGCAGTTTTATTCGTTGATGAAAGAGATGAAGAATTCAAAAGATATGGTTTATTTCAAAAAGGAGTGAAAAATGCAAAGTTTCCTGAAAAGAAAAATCCATCAATTGGAAATATTGAATTGTTTTTAGATAAAGAAGGAAATGTTACTCTATCAGCTAACAGCGATGAAGAAGCATCAAAATATATCAAGTTCCTGAAGACTAAAGGAAGAAAACATTTAGACCAAATAGAGAATATAGTTTTATTTCCATTAATAGATGAAGAAAATAAATTTGATAAAATATATTTCATAGATCCAATATGGAGTTTCTATGGTAATTTATTTCATAAAATTCAAAGAAGTTTTCAAAATGATACATCATTCAGAAATGAAGCAGTAAAAGTCGTTAAAGAAGAATTTTATAATGCAAAAAGAGGTTTAGTTGAATTTTACAAAAGCATTAAAGTAATAAGTAGATCAATGAAAGCCTCTAGATTTAAAGATATAAAAAGAAAAATGCATAAGAAAAGTGGGCATAAGAAAAGTCAATTTGGAAGTATAGTTGCTATAAAATAATTTATTCAAGTATATTTTCATTTTTCAAAACCATATTTGGATTTTCTCTGACAGCCATTGAATATAAAATATTAAAATATCTTTTGTACATATCAGCCATTCTCTTGCTTTCAATTAAGATGCCCATTATAGGATCAGACCAGAGAAAAAATCCAACCTTATCTCCATAAACAACAGTTGTTGCTGGACTATTAATAGCATTTGGTAAATAAGCTGCTTCAGTATAAGGCATTCTATTTAAATGAGCTATTCTTCTTTGCGCATTTTCATCATAAAGGTGTTTTTGTAATAATTTTAATTTAATTCTTCTTCGATGGTATTGTTTAATAAAAGGTCTCACTCTAAGAACCATATCTTTAGGAACACCAAATGTAACTACCTCATCAAAAGAATTTGTTTCTTCTTTTTCTTTTAAAATATCCCACATAATTGCTTTAACTCCATTCCCACCTTCATAGATAGAAACTTTTTCTTTTATTTTGGATAATTTATTATTAAGAGTCAACTGTGGTAGAACATCTCTAAATGATTCTTCTTTCTCTTTTATTATTCCTAAAATTTTTTCTGGACTTTCAGCTTGAAATATTTTCTGGTGTCCTTTAAATATATAAGAAACTAAACCTTTTTCAATTAATCTTTGTAAAGATTCATAAACATTTGTTCTATATACCTTGCTCTTTTCAGCAATAGTTCCTGCCTGGCTAGGTCCTAAATTTAATAAATTAAGATATACTTTAGATTCATTTTTGCTAAATCCAATATCCTGTAATGCTTTTTCTGCATCCATTAAATTAAGATTATTCATTAATTATTTAAATGTTGTTGTTGTCTATGCCACTGCAACACATATTTATATATGAAATCGGATATTATACAATTCTACCAAAAAGTTTTTGGTAAAAAGGAAAAAATAAGAGGTTGTTTTGGAGGGGGGATAAAAATGTTCTATGAAGAAGATGAATACTATGAAGATGAGGATTCAGACATATATAAAAAAGCAATGCGGAGTTTGCTTTTAGAAGATGATGAAATAAATGAAATTGAAGAAGCTTTTATGGAAGGTTATGAATATATAGAAGAAGCTTAAGGAAGTGATAATTTTGAAAAGAAAAAAATGTATCTTATGTGGTAATACAATTTTTAAAAGCGCTCAGACTGATGCCTATATTTGTAGAGATTGTGAAAGAGAAAACATAGAAGCCCGATACTTAAACAACTGGCAATTATGACTTTTTAAATTTAGCAATAGTGTCTATTAAATCAATGTGCCCCAAAAAAATAGCCCTGCAGCAGTATCTTTTCAAGCCCAAAGAATTCATAATTTTTCCTTTTTCTTCGCCTTTTTTTATTCTTTCTACAAATTCTTCCCATAATTGGGCAATAGGCTTACCACAGCTGAAACATCTTACTGGAATTATCATATAATTCAATCTCTAGCTCTTATTTTTAAAGCTTTCTACAGAGCGGCCATGTGTAGAGTCCCCAATTTATTTCCCACCTTAACTAACTTGCCTGATATGGCAAGATTAAATGTAAAAAAGTTAGTTCCTACTCATCAGCTACCGAGCCACTAGCTAATCGCTCCGTAAATGTATCGGGTCTACGAGGATTCGCTTCTGATTTAGGTTGTAGGTTTTGGCATTTAGCCTGTAGCAATTTATTTTTTTGACATTTTTATCCTTCTTATATTTTTTCCATAAGTAATCAAATTGATTTGAGAATGTTCTTACTACCTGTTCAGATTTAATTCTCATTAATATTATATCTGGTTCATAGATTATTATTAAAATATTATTGCCTAAAATTACCCATACAACCAGCATAAATAATTCTTTAGGCAACCAAATTATTTTCGTGTCACAGATTTTTTTAGCTTCTTCCAATCTTTTAAGAACTTCTTCTGATTTTGTAGAAAATAATTTTATTTTTATATTTTTAAACCATCTTTTAAATTCTAAAGGAAAGAAATATTGAATTTGTAAGTTGCCAAATCCTTTCCATACTTTAGGTTCTTCTTTAGATGTACTTTTAAACAATAAAGAAAAATGTAAAAAGTTTGATATTACTTTGGACGATTATCTTTTAATTCCACCTAAACATCCTAATATGTATGAATCACTCCCTAACGAAGTTTCCCAAGTTTGGGAGTTTAGATTTCCTTTTGGATTTTTTATTTAATGCATAAATTAGTAATATTTAGCACTTATGATTTAATTTGATCAATAACTGTTTCAAACATTTTTGTACAATACCCCTTTATGTCTTTTTTATTATGCAAATCAATGGCTTCATAATATTTGCTTCTTACTTTTACTGGAATAAATATTTTTGGGTAATTTGATTTCATCAAACTCCAATTCATAAGAGCTCTACCAGTTCTTCCATTTCCATCTTCAAATGGGTGTATTTCTACAAATTGTGCGTGAATTAAACAGGCTAAAACAAAAGGATGTATTTTTTTCTTATTATCATAGTAAAATTTAATCATTTTATTTAACAAGGGCTTAACTTTATCTGATTCAGGAGGAATAAAATCAGCACCTTCTATTTTTACTGGAAAAAATCTTATTCTTCCTGGATAAATAAAACCAGTATTTTTAGTTAGAATATAATTTAATTTCTCTATAAATTCTGTTGTAAGTTTCCCCTTATAGCTCTTTATAAATTCAAGAGCCTCTCTTCCATTTATTGCTTCATTATAATCTTTTGGCGGAGCACCGGATGGGATTTGTTTTTCTTTTATTATTAAATATGTATCTCTTAAAGTTAATCTATTTCCTTCTATAGCATTAGAGTTATACGTAAACCTAATAATAAAATCAGACTCTTCTTTTTCAGCAATAGTTTTTGGTATCTTTTTAAGATGATTATTATAAACTTCTCTAAAATCTTCAATTATTTCTAATTTATCAGAATCCAAATAATCTTTATTGTAAATCTCATATTCTTCAAGTTTTAAATCTTTTAATTTGCTTTTAATTTCTTCTTTAGAAGGTTCTTTTTCACCTAATCTTATTCTTAGTTTTTTCCATTTATTTTGACCAATTCTTATTGTTTTTCCTAAATAATAGAACGTCCTTTTTCCTGATTTGATTTTATCTATGTAAACCACATAGTATTAATTGTCCACATCATATATAAATATTTCTATTTTGTGGACAATGATAAATCTTCTAAGAAATCCTCTTATTCTGCAACCTACTAGCTATTCGCTCCGTAGATGTATCGGGCCTACGATGATTCAGCTCTGATTTAGGTTGTAGCTTGTAGCATTTAGCCTGTAGCGATTTATTTTTAGTTTGTAATAATTTATTTTTTATCATTGTTTTTTATTTCCTTGAATTTTTTCTTTTGAGTTAATCCTAAAAAATTATTTTTTGAAACTATTGATTCTTTAGTTTCTTGCTCTAATTCTTTTCTTGCGTTACTTGCTATTTGTCCGCCTCTTTGTGCTGCTTCTTTATTTTCATCAAACCCTTGTGCCTCTCTTGTTCTAGCTATATCTGTTGTTGCTTTTTCACCCATCATAGTGAAAATTAACTCCCAATCATTCATATGGTCTCTCAAATTTTGATTCTTTTTCTCTAATCCTTTAAATTTTTTGTATTCTTGTACTGTTTTTCCGAATGTAGCTTTAGTAATCTCATTAGTAAGTATAGCAAAATTTATTTCTTCAATAACACCACGGTTTTTCCATTCGTCAGTGAGTTCTTGTCTTATTGCTATACCTCTAAGTCTTTTTTCTATCCAATCTTTTGAATATCCTTTAAGTTCATAATATTCTTTAACTCTATTTTGTGCAATCTCTGGATTTTCTATTTCTTCAACGCGTTCATAGCCTACTTGTGCAAGCCATAGTTTAAACGGTTCGGCCTTTCTAGAGGGTATAGATTGTATTATCCTAAAAAGTGATTTTGTATTGGCGCAGTCAGTTTCACGTAATTTTCCATCTTCAGCAGGTAGTTTCAACTGGTGACAATTTGTCACCGTTTCACTTCCCTCTTCTCTTAATCGTTGATTTAACTTGTTCCAATATTTTCTTGCTGTCTGGAAATTATTTTGTTCTGTTAAAACTGAAATTATATCAATAACAGAGAAATACCATTCATCATTATGCCAAATTCTTCTGATTTTTTTATCCTGAAATACTATAAGTTTATTTTTATCCATTTCTATTTATTTTCCTCTCTGATTGTTTAAAAAACTTACAAGCTCATCAGATTCTATTATTGTAGCAAAAAATTGTTCACAAATTTTAAAAAGATACTTCCTTGTTTTTTCATCAGCTCCAAGAGATGTTTCCACAAGTCCTTTTGGAATTATAATATTAAACCCTTTTGTAAATGCACTTCTAAATGTTGTGTTAATACATAACTCTAGATTAATTCCAGTGACTATTACTGTTTTAATTTCCTTATCTTTTAGAATTTTGTTTAATTCTGGATTTGAAAAAAAAATCATAAGTGTATTTCTCCAAGACATATTCATTATTCTTTGGCTTTAGTTTGTATAGTTCTGACCCCCAAGAATCTCGTTTACAAACCCCTTTTAGTTTACCTATTCTTATTAGTCTCTTTAAATTTTCTGGATTAAGTTTATCCCCTTCTATTTGTTTACTATAAAATATCGGGACATTAAATTTCCTTAAATGATCAATAAATCTTCCTAGTCTCGGTATCATTTCTTGGATGGGTTTTAAATCAAACCCCATCTTTCCAAATTCTCCTTCTTGGTTACAGAAATCATTTTGAATATCTACAACTAATAAAGCCATATTTCCAAGGTTTTCTAGTTCGGGATTAATTTTTTGTTTCATCATATAAACTTATTCTTAAACTTATAATTTAAATCTTTCCTACACCCTACAAGCTTCGGGCTACACGCTAACAGCTCAGTAGATGTATCGGGCCTACGATGGTTAGAATGTCTATTCCAAAGCACTAATCAGCTTGATTAAAATTAATAAGAGTAGGTTCTATTTAAAGATTGTCCTTATTTATCCTTCAACTTTTCTTTTTCTTCTTTAAGTTTGAAATGCTTTGCCAAATATTGTATAACTTCCTGAAAAGTTATGGGCTCAGAAATAAGTGAAATCATATCTTTGTCCCAACGATTTTTTAACATTTTTGCTTTATTGAACATTTTGATAATTGAGAACTCATCTTCAGATTGATGACATTTCTTTTTAACAAGTTCCATATTTATTGGAAGTCCTTTTTTCAAGATCATGTAAACATCATAATGGTCTCTTGGCTTATTTCTTCCAATTGTTGCTGCAGTTTTTTCAGCAAACAATTCTTCTTCTGCAACAGTTTTTATAGAAAATTCAGGTATAAAAGGAACATAAAAATGATTTATTTCATGCTCTTCAGCTGGGAGTGAAAGTTTAGCTCTTTGATTTAGATCAATGAAAATTTCGCTTTCCCCTATCTCTGATTTGCACTTGATTATCATTCTTAGGAATCCATCAACCTTTTTTCCTTCTGTAATTTCCTTGACTAAATCGGAATTTAAAAGAATCTTGGAGATTTCCTCTTTTATTTCCTTTTCATTTCTTGTTAAAGAAAAATCAATATCTTCAGATAATCTTGCATGATTTAGGAATATTTTATTTAAAGCAGTTCCACCTTTAAAATAAATGCCTTTTACATCCTTGATTAAATAAAGAATCAAAGTGAGATAATAATCTTTTTTCAATTTATCTTTATTAAATCCTGTTCTTGCTACAATATCATTAAATTCTATTTCGCTTATTGTCTTAAGTTCATCCATTTTTTTGACTCTTTCTTGTTTAATATTTTAAATTCGTGGTTTTTTATTTTTTTTATAGTGTATCTTGATTTATCTATATTTTTTATCTGATGAAATATAATTCCTACATTTATTATTTTTTTTCTTCCACGTTTATTTGTTGTAAAGACATCGTGCCAAAAAGGGATCTGGTCTGTAAGTCTCCAATAATTGGCAGCACTCCATCCACCAATATAATACTCTCCAGAATTACAAACCTCATCTATGACTATATAATCGTCCTCTGCCCACCCTCCAGACTTAGCTTTTATTGGAACAAGATAATATTTATTCTGGTTAAGTTTTATAATTCTTTTTTTAGCAAGTAGTTTTTGTATGCCTCTATAAAGCGTATTTTTACTATTAAAAAATTGTTTTATATCTTTTGAAGTAAAAAAATATTTTTGATAAAATTCAAGCCAGGCTATTATTTCTACTTCCCTTTGTGAAAGCCCTTTAATTTTAAAATTATTTCTTATTGTTTCCATTTTATTATATTGTATTAATTATACTAATATGGTATAATTTATACATCTTTATAAATCTTTCTTATCTTGATTATTTCATATTAGTAGTAACAAAAGCGATAGATTTAAATAATATCCAAATCCAAAAAATCTTATAAAATTTAGGAGTAAAAATGGTAGAAAAATCACCCTTATCAAAATTAAAAGAACTATTGCCTAATTTAGAAGGAAAGGTTCATTTAGCAGACCAAGATTTAATTAAGGAAGTTGTTGTTAAAGAAGTTATACAAAAAGCTAGTGGTCAAAATTATTTTTATAGAGAAAGGTTCCTTAAAAATACCATAACTTATTTAGAAGGGATAGCTGATAATGATCCACTTTACAGAGCTGATCCACAAAGCAGAAATTTAATAAGAACAGCTGTAAGTATTATAAGACAATTATAATTTTTATTTTTTAAACAATGGAAAACCAAGAACCACTTGATCAATTTGATGATGAAAGAATATTGAAAAGCTTAGTTACACCTAAAGAAAAACAAGATTTGGGAGCTAAACTAGTAAGAATGTATTTGGAAAGAGCAAAAGAAAAAGGGATTCCAGTTAAAGTTTTAACTAACCAAGAGGAATATCAGAAGCTCAGGCAGTCAAAAAAACTATTTTCTGGAGATGAATTTTATCTTTTAATTGATGAAGCTTTAGGAACTCTTCGTGATATGACTCCAGTTGTTTATCATTTATTGGACACAAAAGAAGGATTATTTTATGGAAAATTAGGCTGCTGCAGTAATTGTTCCAGCCCTGTAAATAGAGAGAAAAATGAATAAAAAACACAGAAATTCAGAGAAATATAAAGAGATTAGCCTAGATGATTTATTTAGCCCTGAGGATAAACAAATTAGTATCGCTAAGAAGAGCAAATTAGGACCCTTAATAGTTGTTGATGACCTAGTGCCACTTGAAATGTTTGATGAGGGTTATGTTATTGCAAAAAGAGCAAGATCTTTTATTAATGGGGAGTGGCATGATGTAGCTCTTGGGCATTCTTATAATCTTGTTGACAAGGGATTTTATAGCATTCCAATCATGTCGGTTACCTTAGAAAATGATGAAGAAATATTCCAAGAAATAACCAAGAATGCAAAAGATTTTCAACGATATTTTGTTTGGACGCAAAAAAATAACAAACCTTATCTTATAGAAAGAATTGGAGATTTGTGTTTTTATACTTCTTACAGTATTACAAATTTTCAAACTTTATCAAAATCAAAGCAGGGAAGATTATTTATGCACTGCATAAAGGACCTTGCTAGAAAATTAAGCAGCCTGTTTTAAGTCATAATTATCGAGAGTATAAACATTAACATTTGCAAATAATTTATTGGTCTTAAAAAGTCTTACTATGTCATTTATTTCGGTATCATCTGACAAAACAATTATTGGGTAGTTGTGAGTTCTATAACAATAAAGAATTATCTCAAAATCCCCGGTACTTTTAAAATAATCTTCATCTCCTGATTCTCCTTTTGTTGTTAATTTCCATTTGGATATTATCTCTCCCTCTTCTTGATTAGTTGCAAGAGGCAAAAAATCTTCAAAAAATACTGCAAAACTCCTCAAATAATTTAAAAAAGAATTACTAACTAAGGTTATCCTGCCACCACTTTTATGCTGAAGTTCCTCAATTACAGTTTTAAGAAGTATATTTTGCCCTGTTATTTTTATATCATAATTTGATTTTTTACTTACTAGGGCTTTGTTAGAAATTAACTTTGTGAAATTTGCATCCCACAATACAATTCTAGGAGCTGGAATGTTTTTTAAATCCTTGTCAAAAGCAAGCTCCAAAGTAACTGTTTCTCTGACATTATTTATAATAGTTTCAGATTCTTTAGAAACATAATTACCAAGTGTATTTAGTATATCAATTAATTTGTCTTGTTTTTCATTTTTCTTTTTTATCTTGTTTACTATAAACCTTAATTGATTTTTTAGATTTCCTAGATTAGCTTTGTAAGGTTGCGACACCAAATCCAAAAGTTTTTCAACATCTCCAATAATTTTCTCAACTGAATCTATTACATCTGCAACATCTTCAATTGTTAAAACCGAGTCAATTATATTGGAAACTAAAACTCCTGTTCTTTTTACTTCACTCAATTCTTTATTTTGGTTCATTATGTTTTAATTTATTTACTCTTATGAAATTATTTAAATATATTTATATTTGACTCTAGATAATCAATTAATTGTAGTATGCTGTTATTCTTGCATGCCAATTTTATTTATATATCAAGGTGTGACGCTTTGGAATAGAAACATATCGGGCCTACGAGGATTCGCTTCTGATTTAGGTTGTATCTTTTGGCATTTAGCCAGTAGAAATTTATTTTTTTGACATTTTTATCCTCCTTAATTCGCTGGAATTAATTTTATTCCTTTTTCATCTGGAATCAAAACTACTTCTTCTTCATTCTTTAATTTGAATTTTTCTACAATTTCTTTTGGTATTCTTAACCCTAAACTTAAACCCCATTTTGTTAATTTTACGTGGTAGTTTTTCATAACTCTATATTTTTCTGCAACATTATGAAGTTGATTCATATTTAGAATTTCTTCTCCACATTTTTGACATTTGAAATAGGTATATTCTATTCCCTCTGGAGTTTTATTAACTAGTTCTTTCATTTCTCTATTACATTCAGAACATTTTTTCATTTTTCCTCCTCAATTGTGAATATTTTTATTTTTGTTCCAATAATTTGACCAACACATATAATTGTTCTTTTACTTCCTTCACTGATAAATTTCACACCGTGTTTTCCAAATCTTTCTATTTTTCCTTTGATTAAAGTGTCTTCTATTAAATCTGGATTAATCCCTCTTTTCATAGCTTGTATGAAAACGTGATGTTTAATTTCTAAGTCATACTTGCTTATGTCAATTAATATCACTTGATAGTATAGAATATTAAATAGTATTTAAATGTTTGCACGAAAGTTCTTTGTTACCTTAAAGGTTGATAAAAAAAGAAAAAATATTAAAAAAATAATTTATTTTCTAAATAAAAAGGTAATAATATAAGTCTCACCTTGAGTCAAAGTTGGAAGAGAACTTGTTGATAAACTACAACTTCCGGAACCACAGTTTTTATAAATTATTCCTGATGAACCACCACCAATAATTCCTCTTGATAAATAAATACTAGAAGAACCCCAACCATTATTTGAAGGTAAGGAAGTAATACTATAACTTCGACCTGCATTAAGTCCTGTTGGTACATATTTACAATACACCCTACCTAATGTGTCTGAGTCGCTAGTTGAACAAGTTTTTTCTGCACCAAGTATTCTCTTTTTATTCGAGTCTGTAACGTCTGTAACTATAAGATTTACAGTATTGCCGTAAACATTATTATCATAAGCACCACCTTCAAAATCAAAAGATCCAGTATAGGTTGAACCCCCAGGCAATAAATTTGTATCAAATTCACAACTAGCTGAGTTGCAAATTTTATTATTGTCTGTTACTTGGTAATATGTAGCCCCTGTAGTAAGTATTTTTTGAGCTCTAAGAAATAAATTTAAAACTAACCAGTCTGGTTGAGAAATTATTTCTCCCTTAAGATGATAGCTTTGTCCTGAATTTAATGATCTTATTAAATCACATTTTACTAAATTATTAACTAAAGCACAATCCTTGGAATCTAATAAACTTGTAGAGGGTAAAGGACCAAAGATACTTAATCTGAAAGCAGAATAACCACATGATTGTGTTTCAGATGGTTTGTTATTATTTGTTCAGCAATTATTCTGATCAGTACAGCTTCTTGTCTGTTGATTATTTGATTGACAAGCATTCCAAGCTGAGCATTGCCAGTTTTCAGTTCAAGGTAAAGAGGGGTTTGAAACTACTTGGATGCATTTTGTAAAAATGTTATTTGTCTCATCAAATTCTACTATATTGTTGAAAGAATCTATTTTAAAATCTTTAAAACAGTAATTTCCAACATCAAGAATTGTTGACCATGCAAGACCTCCAGTAAATGACGCTCCTGCTTGTAAAGATAGTGTTGTAATAAATGGACCAAGACCAGTTAATTCCACATTATCCTTAGTTATTTTGGGAGTCATAACTATTCCATTATAAAAGGAAGCTGTACCAATTCCAATATTTTTAATAATATAATCGAAACTTACTCTATCACCGGCGTAAGGTGTATTAACCACTTGTCTTGGAACATTGCCATTTATATCAACAAAGTTTACGTCCATTATTATTAAATCTGGAAGATTTATTAAATCTGCTGAAACAACACAACTTTGTGTTTCTGCTGGTTTTCCATTGTCAGTCAAGCAATTTATTGTCTTAGTGCAACTTCTTGTTTGTTGATTATTAGATTGACATAAATCCCAATTTGTACAAGACCAGTCATTAATAGTACAAATTGGTAAAACTGGTAAAACAATTACATCAATTCCAATATTTGGTGTTGTTTGACCAAACCAGTTAACATTTTTAACATTTTCTCCCAACATTTTCCATTGAAAATTATAAGTTCCAGGTGTTGAAGGAGCAGTAATATCAAAAGTAAATTTCTTTTGTTGTCCAAGTGAAATTGTATCCTTAGAGTCTAATTCAACTCTACTTAGACCCCATATTAAATTATCTTGTGGATTTTGTGAGCCTAATTTGTAATTATTTGCTTTTGTCCAAGTTGTTTTTCCTGTATTTTGCATAATAATACTGACTTTTGCTGTATCTCCAGCTTTTAATTGAGTAGAAACATTTTGAGAAATAAATGCTGCACCTAAATCAGTTGAAAAAACATCTGAAACAGATTGTTCTGCTTGTCCTGTTATACTATCTAAAAAGTTAAAAGACAAACCTGAAATTAATAAAATAAAAACTGCACCTAAAACTATTTTATTGTTCTTTTCCATCATACACCTCTTTTATTAAAAATATTAAATTAATATATATATATATATTGGTTCACTACTTGGTCATAAAAAAGTTTTAGAAACTCATTATATCTTCGTTTATTTTGATATATATCATCCTCTTCCATAAGCTTACCTTCTTATATTTTATTTATATATCAAGGTGTGACGCTTTGGAATAGAAACATATCGGGTCTACGAGGATTCGGTTGTTTAGGTTGTAGCTTTTGGCATTTAGCCTGCAGCATTTTTTTATTCTTCATTTTCTTTTTGTTTAAACTCTTTTAATTTTAATTCAATTTCTTTCTTTAAAGTATTTATATATAAATTTAGTTGAAGTTCAATTTCTGACCAATCATTATAAGTTATCAAATTTCCATAATAAACACTTCTATTTCTTTTTGTTCTTATTTTTTCAAAAAAGTTCCAGTCAAATTCTAATTCAGAATGTTTTTCACATAAATAAGCAAATAGGCATTCGTGAGTTTTAATCTTAAATTTATCAAAAATAACAAAGGCTTCTAATAGTATATGTAAAACATCATAATTTATTTTGAATATCGCATTCCATTGATTGCTTTCTTTTTTTGCATTCTTTATCCATTCTTTAGATGTTTCAAAATCAATTAAAGCAATTTTATGCATAGATTTTATTTTTTCTATATCTATTTCTGCTAAAGGTATAAAAGAACCTTCTTCTTCACATTTTTCATAAATCTCTTTTTGTGTTTTTTCTTTATACATTTGGTTTTACCTCTAAAAAATCTAAATTTCCTTTTATCTTATATCCTCCAATTATATTTTTTAATAATCCTTGGTTTAATTTCTCTAGTTCTCTTTTAGTTTTATATGAAAATATTTGTATATCTCTATGTAGCTTTTTACTAAATTCTCCTTCTTTTAGTCCTTCTGAATTTCCTAAAATAAATAAGTCTATATCACTATCTTTATACCAATCCCATCTACTTAAACTTCCAAATAAAATTATTGTTTTAGCTTTAGGTAATTCTGACAAGTGTTTTAAGAACCCAGAATCATTTAATTTATTTAGGATAAATAATCTTTTTTTATTTTGATAATCAGGGTTTTCATAATTTGCAACATAATAAGGCATCTTATCTTTTGGTTTTGGTTTTTTAATTAGTTTTTCTTTTAAGAATTTCTTTAACCAGTTATTTAATTGAGGTCTGCTTATTTTGGCTTTTTTAATTAATTCTTCAAAATGCCAGTGTTTTGTAGGATTATTGTAAAATAATTCTAATATCAGTTCATCTTTAGCTTTTACCATAGTTAGTATAATGCTAACTATTACTTAAAACTATTGAATTATAGTTATTATTTAATAGTAGTTAAAATAGAAACATATACTTAAATATTCTGTAATTTTCTTTCCTAGTTCATTTAATAAATTATTCATCTCATATAAAAATTCTTTTGCTCTTTTTAATGATGTTTGTGCTTTTGAAGATTTCTCAACTTCTTTAGTTTGATATTGAATTATACTTCTCTTATTTCTTTCAAATTCAAAATCTTCAATAAGTCCTTCAGCTTTGTTCTTCGCAATTTGCAAGGCTTCTTCTTTTAATTCTTCATAATCTTCAATTAATTTTTCTTTTAATTTATTTCTTACATAAACTACCAAAGCATCACTTGTAATTCTATGTGCAATTTTCTCACCAATTTTGTAACCTATTTTATACAAAACTGCATTAGCAATATAAAACATAGAGTAATAAGAACATACAATTATCCAAAGATTAGATTTTTTATTATCTGACAAGAATGTAGCAGTTTCTATACTTTCTTTAGAATTATTTTTTAAAATATCAAATACGAGACTATTAAACTACTCTTTTTTTATTAATCCATCTGACAAATAAGATTTAACATTATTTTCTGCTTCCTTTATTCTTTCTTCACTTAGCATTTTCAACTAACCTATAATAATCTTCTATTCCAAACAAAATAATATTCTTTTTAATTGCTTCACTTACAACTGTAAACTCTTTAGTTTTAAGCATAACTATAAATGATTCATAAGTAATCGGAGTTAAATGAATTTTTAAAGGCAAAATATTTAATTGACTCTTTATAATTTTTGAGTCTTCTTCATTAGAGATTAAAAGTAAGTCTATATCTGAATGTTTTGTTGCTGTTTCTTTTATTTGACTTCCAAATAACAGAGCAATAAATTGTTTATTTATGTCCTTTAATTGATTATAAATAGCCCAAAACTCTTTTTTCTTTGTTAAATCAGTTTTTCTTTCATTTTCAATAATAAATACATCTTCATTAAAATTATCTTTAAAACTACATCTTTTTTGGCTCTTTAAATCTTCAACTTGTATAGACCTATCTTTTTCAAGCTTTTTTACATTAATATAAATCAGCTTATAATCAATCTTTAAAGCTCTTGATAGTTCAGATAAATTGAAAGTTTTTTCTTTATTTTCTATTAAAAATCTTAGTATTTTTTGTTTGATGTTCATATATGTTACCTACAACATAATATTATGATAATATTAACATATATAAATCTTTTGATGAATATTTAGAAATTCGCACCCTACAAGCTTCGGGCTACTCGCTACCCGCTCCGTAGATGTATCGGGCCTACGACCCTTAGAATGTCTATTCCAAAGCACTAATCAGCTTGATTAAAATTACATAAGTTTATACATTTATATAAATTGTGGTAATTATGAGACTATACTCTCAGGTTTCCAACCATCAGGAACTTTATAATTTTCATTAAGCATAGCTGCCTTGGAAATCCTGTTTATTACAAAAGTTCTCTCGTCATTTCTCAAATGGCAATAAGCTATAATAAACTCATGGCCAAATTGATAAATAGAAACTGTTCTCCATTTTACTTCATCTGATGAAAGGCTATAATATCTAATTTTCACTTTCTTTTTTTCTTTAAATGCTTGTCTTAACAAAATTTGAATTTCCTTTTTGTCATCAATATATTTTAATTTTTTCTCATTTTTTATTTTATTTAGAATTTTTCCTGCCTCTTTATCTTTAGATTTTATTAAAATACTTTTTAATCTTTCTTTTTCATATTTTGTAAGAGATACCATATTATTTTTTCTTTAACTTTTCTTTTTCTTCTTTAAGTTTGAAATGCTTTGCCAAATATTGTATAACTTCCTGAAAAGTTATGGGCTCAGAAATAAGTGAAATCATATCTTTGTCCCAACGATTTTTTAACATTTTTGCTTTATTGAACATTTTGATAATTGAAAACTCATCTTCAGATTGATGACATTTATTCTTTACCATATCCATATCAATTACAACGCCTTTTTTCAATAACATATAAACATCATAGTGGTCTCTTGGTTTATTTCTTCCTATTGTCGCTGCAACTTTTTCACATATCATCTCTTTTTTTGCAACTGTTTTTACTGAAAATTCAGGTATGAAAGGAATATAAAAATGATTGACTTTATGAGTTTCTGATGGCAATGACAGCTTTGCTCTTTTGTTTAAATCAATAAAGACACTATCTTTTTTACCATCAAAATCTGTATACTCTACAACAAGTCTAAGAAAACCATCTACATTTTTATCTTCAGTTATATTTCCGAATAATCCTGATTTTTTAATAATGCCAATTATTTCTTTTTTGACATCAGCTACTTCATGTGTTAATGAAAAATCAATATCTTCAGAGAGTCTTGCATGATCAAGGAATATTTTGTTTATCGCAGTCCCGCCTTTAAAATATGCCCCATTAATATCTTTTATCAAATAAAGAAGCACAGTAATAAAATAATCTTTTGTAAGCTTAACTCTATCAAACTTTAATCTTGATGCAATGTCATTGAATTCATCTTCGCTTATTCTCTTGATTTCAGCCATTTTTTAGAGTTTTTTTTGTCCATAATTATAAAATTATGGTCTTTTATTTTTCTAGTTACAATTTTAGACTTTTCAATCTTTCTGACTCTATGAAATATTATTCTCGTATTAAGTATTATTCTCGTTCCTTGTCTATTAGTTGTATAAACATCATAAGTTGATGGAATTTGCTCAGTCAAGTGCCAGTAATTTGCAGATGCCCAGCCATTAATGTAATAATTTTCACTATGGCATATCTCATCAATAATGATAAAAGGATGTTCACTCCAGGAGCCACTTTTAGCTTTAATTGGAATAAGATAATACTTATTTTGATTAAGTTTTATAATTCTTCTTTTACTTAGAAGTTTTTGTATTCCCTTATACAAAGTATTTTTTCCCTTAAAAAAATGTTTTATATCTTTTGAAGAAAAGAAATACTTTTTATAAAATTCAAGCCAGGCTATTATTTCTACTTCTCTCTGTGAAAGCCCTTTCATAACTTTGCTGTTTTCTTGCCTTTTCATTGTAACATAGATTATACTAATATGGTATAATTTATGTATCTTAATAAATCTTTCTTATCTTGATTATTTCATATTAGTAGTAACAAAAGCGACAGGTTTAAATACAAGCCGAATTCAAAAAATATATTATTAAATTTAGGAGTCAAAATGACGAAAAAATATATAAAAGAAGAAGTAGTTAAACTATTGACTGGTTATGGAGAAATAAAATCTCTTCAAAGCGAGTTAACTTCTTGTTGCGATCCCAGGCAGAGATATAGTTTGGCCTTGCATTTATTAAGAAATTTAACACAATTTAAATTGTCTGCACCAAAAGAATTACAAGATACTTTAGAATAAATAGATTAGAAGAAGAATGTTTTACTCTTAGATTCCTTATATCGCATCATAACGATGACTTAGAGAAAACTTTATATAAATCGTTGTTTAAATGGTAAAGGCTACGCTTTGGAATAGAAACATATCGGGCCTACGAGGATTCGAACCCCGATCAGAAGCTCTCTTCTAAACTTTTGAAGAAAAGTTTACCGAAGGCTACTGTTCTATCCATTAAACTA
>Ga0209542_10001852_pt1 | contig 48899 bp, 66 predicted proteins | sample RifCSPhighO2_01_FD_184028 | JGI IMG/M metagenome (GOLD analysis project Ga0209542, IMG submission 184028) | Soil microbial communities from Rifle, Colorado - Rifle CSP2_plank highO2_0.1 (SPAdes) (version 2) | ecosystem: Environmental > Terrestrial > Deep subsurface > Rock core/Sediment ...
CCTGCAAGGTTTTGGAACCGCTTAATCTGCTGTTCATTTCTCCCGAATACTTGCAGGGATTACATTTTAGTGCAACGATGCCGAAGGCAAAAATGTAAAGTTAAATCGGACTTTGGGATGGTGGGACGCCATCGGTTTTAGTGTATCTGAGGATTCGCCGTCTTTTTGCTTCTTTTTTCTAAAAAGAAGATGGGGCACTTTCGATAAATTGATAAATATGTATTTTCTAAATAAGTTATATGAAATTTCAATTAGAACCATTTAACCGAAATGTTGATGAAAAGTTATTAATTGAGGATTTGCAAAGAGTAAGTAAAATACTACAAAAATCTAAGAAAGAGATTACTTTTAGAAATTATAATGAACTCGGAAGATATTCAAGTGCAATAATTTCTAACCGGTTTGGAACTTGGAATAAGGGATTAATTAGGGCAGGATTAAATCCTTCTATGGAAAAAGATATAGATGAGAAAAAATTATTTGATAATTTGAAAGAAGTATGGTTGCATAAGGGAGGTCAACCAGTTTTTAGAGACATGTCTAGAAATCCTTCAAAATATACGGCAGGAGTATATGCAGATAGATATGGAGGTTGGAGAAATGCATTAGAGGCATTTGTAAAATATTATGATGGTGAAAATCAAGAGATTATTGAAGAACAACAAGAAAGTTTAAATCTTAATGAAAAAAAAGAAGAGCCAAAAAAACAAAGAAGAACAAGCAGAAACATTTCAGAAAGAATGCGTTTTTCTATTTTATTAAGGGATGGTTTTCGCTGTCAATCTTGCGGAAGAAGCCCAGTAAAATCTCCAGGAATTGAATTACATGTAGACCATATCATTCCTTGGACCAAAGGTGGCGAGACTATTCCTGAAAATTTACAAACCAAATGTAAAAAATGTAATTTGGGAAAGGGCAACGCTTTTGATAAATGAAAGTGCCCCAATAAAAAACTGAAAAATATTTGGGTGCAACGAAGTGAAACCTTTTATCGTCTGTTAGATGAAGTGCGAAGCATTTCATAGCCGTTTTTTGGTCCGATAAAAGAAGTATTTTTCTGTTTTTACTTTCTGCGTAGCAGACTATTTGTCCGAAGGACGACGGCGAATCCTTCTCTTTAGGGGTGGGTGGTCGGGGGATTTCAAAGTCCGATTTAATTGAAATGAACTATACATATACGCAATCATACATATTTTGAGTTTATGAAGGGTGAAACTCTTATCGTTGGAGCTTCGTAATCAATAGTTTTTTCATTTTGAGCATTATCAAAGTCCAAACTATCCAAGGGGCTTTTGACATTTATCATCTTCATTCTGGCTATGTGAAGGTATATCATTGTTGTTTGCGGGCTGCTATGTCCTAACAGAGACTGCACAGACATGAGATCATAACCATTTTCTATTAAATGAGTTGCATAACTATGCCTCAGTGCATGGGGATGAACTTTTTTGCTTATTTTTGCCTTTTTTGCAGCTTTTCTTATTATTTCCTGCACCGTTCTCACACTTAGATGACTTTTATATCCTAGAAAAAGCCATGAATTAAGATTAATGTTATTCTCTTTTATATAATTCATAATTTCATCCTTAAGGCAATCTGCAAGAATGAACATCCTGTCTTTGTTCCCCTTGCCTTTTCTAACCCATGCAAAATTGTTTTCAAATTCAATATTTTCGGGCTTTAAATTAACCAACTCTGAAACCCTTAAACCTGCCCCATACATTAGCTTTATCATCAGCTTATGCTTCTTATTATCAATGCAGTTTACCAGCCTGACAACTTCCTGCTTTGTAAGAACAATAGGAATTTTCTTTGGGACTTTGGAATATTTTATTTTAATCATGAAATTCTTATTCAATATATTCTTTACTAAAAATCCCAGAGCATTCAAATGAACATTTAATGTATTTCCAGAAGATCCCCTTTTTACCAAACCATTAAGATATTCCTTTACACTGTCTTTTGATATTTTTCTCTGATCTCCCCTATAATATTTTAAAAAATTATTGACGCAGTGAGTGTAGGTTTCAATTGTTTTATGGCTGTAACTCCTCCTTAGCATTTCCTTTTCCATTGAATGAGTTATATCCATTATATCACCTTCTTGGTACTAAGACATAAGTACTAAATGTATATAAACATTTCGGTGATTAGGAATATATGAAAAACCTGTCGCCTTTCAAAAAAGAAGAGGTTCTCAAGGAAAATTTGCTTGCCTGCCTGAGAAAGAATCCAAAAGGGCTGACAACCACTGAAATACAAAAGGAGACAAAAATATCAAGAAAGACGCTTGAGAAACATCTTCAGATACTTGTTTATGAAAATGAGATTTACATGAAGCAGTTCGGCCCGACGAGAGTTTATTATCCAAACCACCGGGTTCACTATGTTGACTTTGAGAAGATGAGTTTTGGCAATAGAACATACTGGTTTGACATAATGGAGAATGAATTTGGAAATTTTCTGATTATTCAGGAAAAAAGAAAGAGTGACAGTAAGTTTGTGACAAAAGGATCAATACTAATCCCTCTGGACAGAATAAACAATTTTATTTCAAACTTAAGCAAAATAAGCAAAAGCAGCAAGATTGCAAAATTAAACAAGAAGGTTAAATGAAATGATAGAGTATATTTTATTAGGGATTGTGCAGGGTCTGACTGAGTGGCTGCCTGTCTCTAGCTCAGGGCATCTGGTAATATTTGAGCAGTTATTCAACATCAAAGTTGATTTGTTCTTCAATATTGCACTGCACTTTGGAACCTTATTGGTCTTGCTTTTATTTTTCTGGAAGGACATTTTCAGGCTGAGCAAGAAATGGATCATTTACATCGGAATTGGAAGCATTATAACGGGAGCAATAGGATTTTTGTTCTATGACATATTGAAGAGCATGTTCAGCAGCCTGCTTGCAGTCAGTTTAGGTTTAATATTCACTTCATTAATATTATTTTCAACAAAGAGATACAATGGAAACAGCAAACTTGGAATTATTGACTCAATATTCATCGGAGCAGCACAGGCAATTGCAATAATTCCCGGAGTTTCAAGGTCCGGCATGACAATATCAACAGGGTTGTTCAGAAATGTAAAAAAAGAGGAGGTATTCAAGTTCAGCTTTTTGCTTTCAATGCCTGCAATCTTCGGGGCATTATTATATGAAGGCAGCAAAGTCGGCTTTAACTTCAATGTCAATTACATAATTGGATTCGTTGCAAGCATTATAATAGGATATTTGTCATTGAACTTCTTAAGGGACATTGTTAAAAAGAGAAAATTGCATTACTTTGGATATTACTGCCTTATTGTTGGGATAGCAATGCTTTTTGTCAGCATAATTTAAGATGAATTATTTCAAAAAAATCACGGATGAACTTAATTCTGTTTCCGTAAATGAGATGTATAAAATAATAATGGAATACGGAGAGGAGACAGAGTTCCCAAAAGAACTGATGACAAGAAATAATCAGGTTCCTGGATGCATAAATCGCGCATACATTCATTGTGAATTAAAAGACGGAAAAGTCCACTATTCAGGGCATTCTGAATCAAAGATTGTAAATGGATACATTGCAATTCTAATAAAAGGATTGAATGGACTTAAACCAAAGGAAGTTGTTGAAGCAAGAAAAGATATAGAGAATTTTGTTGGAAACACCCATATAAAATCAAACTTAACGCCCTCAAGGGCAAATGCCTTCGGAAACATTTATGAGCTGATGATAAAGAAAGCAAAGGAATATATTTAAAAACAAGGATTCTAAATTAATCCCATGAGAGAAATAGAAAAGCTGGTTCCTGATACAAGCGTCATAATCGAGAATGTAGTGTCAAAGAAGCTTGGAAAGGAATTCAATGTAAATGAGATAATAATCCATGAGGCTGTGATGGCTGAACTTGAGCATCAGGCCAATCTCGGAAAAGAGATTGGAAAATTCGGACTGGATGAATTAAATAATCTAAGGGAATTATCAAAGAAATTAAAATTCAGCATAAGATATTCAGGAAGAAGGCCAAATGCTTCTGAAATAAGAAACGCCTCTCTCGGAGAAGTTGATGCCATGATAAGGGAGCTGGCATATAATGAGGATGCGGTTTTATTGACAGGAGACAAGGTTCAAAGCAAGGTTGCAGAAGTAAAGGGCATAAAAGTAATTTATGTTGAGCCCGTAATAAAATCAGGTAAATTAAAGATTGAAAAATTCTTTGACAAGAACACAATGAGCGTTCATCTAAGGGAAAATTACAAACCTTATGCAAAAAGAGGAATGCCTGGAAATTGGGAAACTGTAATGCTAAGAGACAATCCATTAAAACAAGATGAGGTAATAGAATACAGCAAGAACATCATTGAAGAAGCAAAAAAAAGAAAAGAAGGCTTCATTGAAATTGAAAGAAGGGGGAGCTCAATAGTTCAGATAGGAAGCTTCAGAATTGTAATCACAAGACCTCCATTCAGTGATGCATATGAAATCACATGCGTAAGACCAATCAAAAAATTAAACATCAATGATTATGAATTAAGCGAAAAGCTAAGAAAAAGAATTGAGGAGCAGGCAGAAGGCATTTTGATTGCCGGTTCTCCAGGCATGGGAAAAAGCACGTTTGCAAGTTCATTAGCAGAATTCTATGCAGGAAAAAACAAGACTGTAAAGACAATAGAAGCACCAAGAGATCTGCAGCTGAGCGACAATATAACACAATATGCAATATCACACGGAAGTTCCCAAGAGATTCATGATGTCCTATTATTATCAAGACCAGATTACACTATCTTTGATGAAATGAGAAACAATGAAGATTTCAGATTGTTTGCTGACTTAAGACTATCAGGGATTGGAATCGTCGGAGTATTGCATGCAACAAATCCAGTAGATGCAATTCAGAGATTTTTAGGAAGAATTGAACTCGGAGTCATTCCACAGGTAATTGACACTGTTGTATTCATTAAAGACGGCAAGGTTGGAAAAGTTCTTAGTTTAAAAATGACTGTGAAAGTTCCTTCAGGAATGACCGAAGCTGATCTTGCAAGACCTGTAATTGAAATAAGGGATTTTGAAAACAATAAATTAGAATATGAACTTTATTCATATGGCGAGGAAACTGTAGTTATTCCTGTCCAGAATGAAAAGAAAGCACCAATAAAAGAACTAGCTTCAAGGCAAATTGAAAATGAACTGCAGAGAGAAATTCCTGGCATTAAAGCTGAATTGATCAGCGACAACAGAGCCGTGATTTATGTTCCTGAATCCGAAATAGGGAGAATAATAGGAAAGAAAGGCGAAAGAATTTCTGAAATAGAGAAGAGACTTGGAGTTTCAATAGATGTCCAGTCATTGGATGAAAGCAAGGCAGAGATAAAATACAATTTAAGCGACAGGGGAAATTCACTTATTTTTTACGTCAGCGGCAGCTTGACTGGAAAGGAAGTCGATTTCTATGGAAATGATGGATTCCTGTTTACTGCAAGAGTTGGAATGAAAGGCGAGATAAAAATCAACAAAAAAAGCAAGATGGCAAGAAGACTTGTTAAAATGCTTGACAAAAATCAGAAAATTATTTTAAAGATTTAATGCTCAAAACCCTTGAAATTATAATTTACTTTCTTTTCTTTTAACCATTGGATAAAATCTTCTTTTTTCCTGAATATCTTTTTGTATATTGTTCCTTCACCATACCTTTCACATGAATCCTGACTGTGCTTCCTGCAAATTCTTGGACGATTGTGATATATTCCGCACAGTTTATCATTTGTCAATACCTCGCACTGCGTGTTAAACTGAACATACCACTCATTCTTGTCATCAAAATAAACCCATACATCCTTATGCAACAACATCCATATTATCTGATCATAATCATTTTTTGTTTCAGGCTTGTCTATTTCAACGCAGACATATTCACAGCACAAAGAACATCCCTTGCATAAGTTCTTGTTTTTCTCTGCAGAATTATTATCCATTGCATTTCCATTCATTTTATTTCTGTTAATTATTTGTTTTATAAAAGTAATGGTTAGATTTAAAAGTTTGATTTTGCTTTTGTTTATATGCTCCTGTAGCTCAGCCTGGATAGAGCGACAGAATTAATGTCGAACCTCCTATCCCTGGAAGAAAGTTGTAGGTCGGGGGTTCAAATCCCCTCAGGAGCGTCTTAGATTTATGTGGAATTGGTAATTCTAAACTTATGTGTCTACAAAATAGAAATATTTATATAATATGTAGACGTATAAATTTTATGGCATACACAGAAATAAAAGAAAGAAATAGCAGGAGATATTATTACAGGGTTTTATCTGTAAGGAAAAAGGATAAAGTAACAAAAAAAAGAGAATATCTGGGAGTAAACCTATCCAAAAAAAAGCTTAAACAGAAAGAAATAAATGCAGATAAAATATTAGATATAAAAAAAGAAACGGAATCTCTTAGAAAAATAAAAGCAAAAATAATCAAAGTTCTAAAACAGCACAATATTGAAAAAGCAGGGATTTTTGGAAGTTATGCTAGGGGAGATCACAAAAAAGAGAGTGATATAGACATTCTGATACAACCTCCAAAGGGAATGGGTTTGGAGTTCATAGAAGTTAAATTAGAATTAGAAAATAGATTAAAAAGAAAAGTAGATTTGGTTACTTACAAAGGAGTTCATCCCCTAATCAGAAAAAATGTTTTTAAGGAGGAAGTAAAGATAATATGAATAGAGACTTAAAATTATTCATATATAATATTATGGATAGTATTGAAAACATAGAATCTTTTCTAAAAGAAATTTCTAAAGAATCCTTTTTTAAAGACAGATTAAGGCAAAGTGCTGTCATAAGACAATTGGAAGTGATTGGAGAGGCTACAAAAAACATTCCAGACTCTTTCAGAAAAAAGTATCCAGAAATTCCCTGGAAAAAAATTGTTGGTTTAAGAGATATAATAATTCACACTTATTTTGAGATTGACTTGGATATAACCTGGGAGATTATAAAAAAAGATTTACCCTTGTTAAAAAAACAGGTTCAAAATATAAAGAAAGATTTGCAATAATTCTCAATTTTGGAATTGTTTTGATTAATTAACCAAACTTTTATATAATATTATTTTTTCGTTTAATTATGTTAAATAAGTTGATTCTTATTTTTCAGGAGGATAAAAAATGGCTGTTAAGAAAGGCGACAAAGTCAAAGTTGAATATACAGGAACATTAGACGACGGCACTGTATTTGATAGTTCCGCTCACGGAGATCATTCTCATCCCATAGAATTTGAAGTTGGATCAGGAATGGTGATAGAAGGTTTTGACATGGGAGTAACTGGAATGAAAAAAGGAGAAGAAAAAGAAATTACAATAAAACCTGAAGACGGCTATGGAAATGTAAATCCAAAGGCAGTGCAAAAAATTCCAAGAGATCAGCTACCAAAAGGACCAGAGCCAAAAGCAGGAATGATACTATTATTATCAACACCAGACGGACAGCAGTTTCCTGTAAAGATAAAAGAAGTTAGTAACAATGAAATTGTGATTGATATGAATCATCCGCTGGCTGGAAAGACTCTTCATTTCAAGATTAAAGTCATTGGAGTTAATTAGTAACCTTTTTATATTCTTTTTTCAAAGGAATTAATATGGCAGAACAAATAAGCATGCCTTCCAGCATGGGAGGATTAGTAAGGTATTTTGATGATTTCAAGACAAAAGTGGAATTAAGCCCTAATTTTGTCGTTGGTGTTATTGTTGCTATAGTAATTTTAGAATATGCCTTTCATAATTTAATTTAAAATGTTTCCTGGAATAAATCCCAAACAAATGGAGAAAGTAATGAAGCAGATGGGAATAAAACAGGAAAAGATAGAGGCTGATGAAGTTATAATAAAAAGAAGCTCTGGAAATATAATAATAAAAAATCCTTCTGTAACAAAAGTTAACATGCAGGGACAGGAAACATTTCAGATCATGGGTGATGTTGAAGAAGGATTCAACGAAGAAGACATTCAAGCAATAATTGACCAGACAAATTGCTCAAGAAAAGAGGCAGAAAAAGCATTGAAAGAGCATGGCGACTTGGCTGATGCCATTATGTCACTGAAATAATAATCATAATTCTTAAATATTTATTCACTTATTGAGGAATATGAAGGATATCAAAATTATGCTGGACAAGGCAAACCAATTTATAAAAAGAGCTGATCATATGTTCTACATCACTTATCCTTTAGTCAGGGACAATAAATTAATCATAGCAATGGCTGAGAATATCAGCAACGGATTGATTTGTGCAATGGACTCTGTTTTGATGTATGAAAAGCTGTACAAGAGAATTTCAATTTATCCTGAAGATTTTAATGTCAAAATAGACATATTCAGGGGGAGCATAGCAAGAAGATACAATATTGAGAGAGAGCATATCATATTAATTCAGGATTTAAGAAGATTTTTAGAGGAAAGAAAGAAAAGTGGGGTTGAATTTGTCAGAAATGATAGATATGTCCTTTTTAATCAAAAAAAAGAACTAAAAAGCCTTGGAATCGATAAAATAAAGGAAAATTTAAATATAAGCAAAGAGTTCATTAAAAAGGTGAATGGGATATTAACAAATGTTACAACACGATTCTGATGCAAGGGAAGAACTGAAGAGGGCTGATCATCTTCTGTATGTTACGTTAAAATACACAAAAAATATAGATGTAATCAAGAATACAATAAGAAGGCTGATAAGCGCATGCGATTATGCCATTCTTGATGTGATGGAGTGGCTTAAAAGCAAAAAGAAAATCAAGGTAATTCCATTGATGCCAATCGTAAGGGCTCAGGAATTAAAAAAACATTTCAGAAAAATTGAGCTCCTTGAGTTCATTGACTTCTATCTCTTTCTAAAAAAAATTGACCGTGCTGAATACACCAAAAGGGAAGAATTCAAGAAAAATGTCAGATTGATTGTCATGGACGAGGATGAAGAAAGTTATGAGATTGATATTGAGAAATTATATGAGTTCTATGAAAAGACTAAAGATTTTGTTAAATATGTTGAAGACAGTTATAAGTAAATTTATATATTAAAAAAAGTTTAAATTAACATGAGGAAAATACTCGTTTGTTCTGCAAAAGGCGGTGTTGGAAAGAGCACAAGTGCAATTAACTTAAGTGCTGCACTGAATGATATGGGAAGAGACGTAACTTTGGTTGACTGCAATTTTACAACCCCAAATGTTGGTTTATATTACGGAATTGCAAAAGTTGGAAAAACAATTCATGATGTTCTTAACAAGAAAGGCGACATAAACAAATCAGTATACCTTCATAAATCAGGAACAAAAATAATCCCGGGAAACATTTCTATAAAAGGTCTGAAAAAAGTAAGACCTGAATTTTTGAAATATAAATTAAACAAACTAAATTCTGACATTGTATTGCTTGACAGCTCTGCCGGATTGGGAAGAGAAGCTTTGGCTTCAATTGATGCATGCGATGAAGTATTGGTTTTAGTTAATCCTGAACTGCCATCAGTCACTGATGCATTGAGATTGATAAGAATTGCAAAAGAGCTCAATAAAGAGGTAATTGGTGTTGTCATATGCAGAAAAAGAGGAAAGTATGAAATGAAAAATCATATGATTGAATCATTGCTTGATTATCCTATAATAGGGGCAATTCCAGAGGATGAACATGTCAAAAAAGCCCTTGTCAGAGAGGATAGTGTTTATTCTTTGTATCCAAAGTCAAATGCTGCAAGAGCTTACAAGAAACTGGCACATTATCTGGTTGGTGAAGTTTTTTATTCCGAGAAAAAAAGTTTTTTAAGAGAAGTTCTGGATTTGTTCAAATTAAGTTAAGTTTTTGTAACTACTCTAAAGATAGTACATACAGAAACATTTATAAAGGCTTTCTCATTACAATATCCAGACATGAAGAGGGATTAGGAGAATGAAAAATGATTGTCAAAGAAGATTTTTTGAAAAAACTGAAAGGTTCATTTGATCTAAATATATATGAAGTAAAAATATGGACAGCTTTGCTAAGCAAGGGTGTTTCAAGCGCTGGGGAATTAAGTGATATTTCTGAGGTTCCAAGATCAAGAAGTTATGATATTCTCGAATCACTGGAAAAAAAAGGCTTTGTAGTTATGAAACTTGGCAAGCCAATCAAATACATAGCTGTAGAGCCAAAAGAGGTTATAGAAAGAGTAAAGAGGGATTTCACATTAAGAGCAGGTGAAAAAGTCAAAATGCTTGAAAAGGTAAAAGACAGCAACACCTACAAGGAATTGGATTTGCTGCATAAGCATGGAATAGAAAACATTGATCCTACATCACTGTCAGGAGCAATAAAAGGCAGAAGAAACATTAATGATCAGCTTGATACATTATTCAGAAATGCAAAGGAAAGCATTTTGATAAGCACAACTGCAGAAGGATTTTTAAGAAAATCTGAAATTCTGAAACCATTGCTAAACAAATTAAAAAATGTTAAGGTAAAAATAATGGTTCCCAAGGATGATAAAATCAAGGAATTTGTAAAAGACTTGAAGAATGTAAGCATTAAATATGGGGATATTAACTCAAGATTTGTTTTGGTTGATAGCAATGAATTGATGTTCATGGTTATGGATGACAGCAAAGTTCATGAAAGCTATGATACAGGAATATGGGTAAAAAGCCCCTATTTTGTAAAAAGCCTGGAGAACCTGTTTAACTTGAGCTGGAAAGGATTGTAAGAATATGCAAAAAGATTATTTGCTTGAATTTGGAATTAGAGCAAATAGATTAACCCCTGAGGAATCTGGTAATCTTAATGAAAAAGATTTATTTAATTACAATAAAAAATTTTACATATTTTCTAGATTAGGAAGTTATACTCCCAACAAAAATGAAGAAGAAATATTAACAAGTAATATTAAAGAATTATTAATCAGAGCCATTAATAACAATGAAGATACACCAACCTTAGAATTAATATTAAGAAAAGGGGATGGCAGATTAAATATAAGTGTTAAAGAACTGAATGTTTTTGGAACTGTTTTGGATGCATTCGAAACTTTAGGAATAAAAAATATTGGTGACCTTATGGATTATCCAATAAGTAAATTAAGTGAAGTTAAATCTATAGGCCCTACAAGAATTAAAATTATTCAAAAAGAACTTGAAAGGTATGGATTAAAACTTAAAAAATAAATTTTATTATATTAATATGAGACAAGGTTATGAATATCAAATTCCTGGGGATAGTAATCTTAGAAGACTCCTTTATAAAAATAGCACCCTACCAAGTTCTGATCCTGAAGTTACCAGAACAAAAATTAAGTTAAAAAAACCAATAAGAATTAATGAAAAAAATTGTTGGTATATTTTTATCTCTTCATCAAAAAAAAATGATGGGATAATAACTAAAAAGGGAGTTAGTTATCCTTTTATTAATGCAATTACAAAAGAATATCCTAATGAAAAAATTATGTTGATAATTGAAAGGGATAGAAAAGGAAATCCAATTTATACTCCAAAAGAGCAGCATTCTGATTTTGCAACAAAAAAATCCTTTGGTAAATCAATAGAAGAAAAAACAAAAGAAGAGCTCATTGAAGGTTTGGAATCAATGACTGATGATTAATCAGATAAACTTAAAAATTCTCAATTTCTTTTTATTATATGCATAAACTAGCTGAAAGCTTGAGCCCTATAGAAAGAAAGGTTCTTCCATTAATAAAAGAAAATACTTCTTTAAAACAAATCACAAAATCAGGATTGAAAGAGATTGAAATCATAAGGGCATTTCAGTGGCTTGAAAACAAGGGATTAATCAAAGTCAAGAAAGAAGCCACAGAAATTGTAGATTTGGATGTAAATGGAAAAAAGGAACTTCCTGAAAAGAAATTTCTAAAATCAATTTCAGAAAGGGAATTAAGCCTGAATGAAATTCAGGAGAGAACAAAATTATCAAATGATGAGTTGAATGTTTCTTTGGGATTATTAAAAAGAAATTCATGCATTTTATTGGGAAGCAAAATAAAAATAACTTCAAAAGGAAAGGAATATCTTAACAATAATAAAATAGAAAATTTTCTAATATCATTGCCTAAAGAAAAGTCAGAATTAAATCAGGAAATCCTAAATGAATTAAAGAAAAGAAAAGGAATGATAAAAGAGGAATCAGTAAAAGAAAGAATTGCAGCCTTAACAGAAAAAGGAAGGGAAATTTCAAAATTAAACCTAAAATCTGACATGATAGAATCACTTAACATTAAAATCCTGAAAAGCAAAGAATGGAAGAACAAAGATTTCAGGAGATATGATATAAAAATAAATGTCCCTAAAATTTATCCGGGAAAAAAACACTTTGTAAATGAAGCACTGGATTATGCAAGAAGGATATGGCTTGAAATGGGTTTCAAGGAAATGAAGGGAAACATGATTCAAAGCTCCTTTTGGAATTTTGATGCTCTTTATACTTCACAAGACCATTCTGTAAGGGATATGCATGATACTTTCTACCTGAATGGAAAAGGAGATTTGCCAAGCAAGGAGATTATAAACAGAGTTAAATCTGCTCATGAGAATGGCGGAAATACAGGAAGCAAAGGATGGCAATATTCATGGAAAGAAGATGAAGCCAGGAAATTAGTTTTAAGGACGCATACAACTGTGCTAAGCGCTCAAACATTAACCAAATTAAAAAAAGAGGATTTACCTGTGAAATACTTTGCTGTTGGAAGATGCTTCAGAAACGAAACCCTTGACTTTAGTCATTTGTTCGAGTTTAATCAAACAGAGGGAATTGTAATTGATGAAAATGCAAACCTAAGGCATTTAATTGGATATCTTAAGGAATTCTTCAAGAAGATGGGATTTGAAAAAGCAAGATTTAGGCCTGCTTATTTTCCATATACAGAAATGTCTTTAGAGATAGATATTTATCATCCAGTTCATAAAAAATGGATTGAATTAGGCGGTGCTGGGATGTTCAGGCCAGAAGTTGTTAAGCCCCTGCTTGGAATTGATGTTCCTGTTTTGGCATGGGGGCCAGGGATTGACAGAATGATTGCTGATGTTTACAAGATAAAAGACATCAGAGAAGTGTACAAGAATGATTTGAAACAATTAAAGGAGATTAAAACCTGGTTGAAATAAAATGCCGACAGTTAATTTAAACAAAAATGAATTTGAAAAGTTAGTTGGAAGGAAATTGCCTTTAGATAAACTAAAAGACAGAATTTCTATGCTTGGAACTGATTTGGAATATATAAAGGACAATGAAATAATTGTTGAAGTATTTCCAAACAGGCCGGATATGTTATCTGAACAGGGATTTGCAAGAGCATTTTCATCATTCATTGGAGTCAAAAAAGGATTAAGAGAGTACAAAGCAAAAAAATCAGATTATAAATTAATTATTGACAATTCCGTGAGCAATGTAAGGCCATTTACTTCCTGTGCCATTGTTAAAAATTTGAAATTTGACAATGAAAGAATAAAACAGATTATTCAGATACAGGAAAAATTACATATTGGATATGGAAGGAACAGAAAGAAATGCGCAATAGGAGTTTATCCCCTTGAAAAAATTAAATTTCCAATCCACTACAAGGCATTGGAGCCAAGTAAAATCAGATTTATTCCATTAGAATCAAACAAAGAAATGAACGGCAATGAAATCCTTGACAAACACCCTGCAGGAAAAGAATATGGTCATTTGTTAAAAGATAAAAATAAGTTTCCTGTATTCGTCGATGCAAGAAATAAAATATTGAGCATGCCCCCAATAATAAATTCCGATGAAACAGGAAGAATTAATGATAAGACAAAAGAAGTTTTCATTGAAGTAAGCGGTTTTGATTACAATGTGGTAAGCAAATGCCTGAATTTTATTGTTTGTGCATTAGCTGACATGAAGGGGGTTATTTATGAAATTTCTTTAAATTACTGGAATAAGAAAATAATAAGCCCTAAATTAAAACCAGAATCAATGAAAATTGATATAAATTATGTCAATAAAACTCTTGGATTGAACCTTAATGAGAAAGATGTAAAGAATTATTTAGAGAGAATGGGTTACAACTACAAGAATAAAATGGCTATCATTCCCTGTTATAGGGATGATATAATGCATAAAATTGATTTGGTTGAAGACATAGCAATTGCTTATGGCTATGAAAATTTCAAGGAAGAAATCCCGAATGTAAGCACATTGGGCGAAGAGGATGAATTTGAAAAATTCAAAAGAAAAGTTAGGGATATTTTAATCGGGTTTGGTTATCTTGAATGCAATAGTTATAATTTAATTTCTGAGGAAATCTTGAACAATATGGAATTCAAGATGAATAACATTAAAGTCATTAACCCTGTAAATATGGAATATAACACACTGAGAAGCTGGGTAATTCCAAGCTTGATGAAAATATTAAGTGACAATAAGCACAATGAATATCCACAGAAAATATTTGAGGCAGGAAAATCTTTTGGAAGAGAAGAATCTGAAAAAATTGGATTGTTAAGCTGCCACGGAAGCGCTAATTTCACTGAAGCAAAACAAATTCTGGATTATTTGTTTAACAGTTTAGGAATGAAATATAATCTTGAAGAAGTTGAGCATGATTCATTCATAAAAGGAAGAGTCGGAGGAATTTACTGCAATGGGGAGAAAATTGGATATATAGGTGAGATAAGTCCAAAAGTTTTAGAGAATTTTAATATGGAAATTCCTGTTGCTGGTTTTGAGATAAATCTAGGTGAACTTTTTGAAATTATTTAATTCTGATAAGATTTATATAATTAGCATTCAATAAATGTTTATGGTTTACAAGAATATCAAAACATACAAAAAAGGCTATCTTAATGTTGGTGACGGACATTTAATCTATTATGAACTAAGCGGAAATCAGAAAGGCAAGCCTGTTTTATTTGTTCATGGGGGGCCAGGAGGAGGATTCAGCGAGAAGGACAAAAGATTCTTTAATCCAAAATTATTCAATATAATCACATTTGATCAAAGGGGCTCTGGAAAAAGCAAGCCTTTTGCCTCAATAAAAAACAATACAACACATAAACTTGTTGAGGACATCAGAAAATTAATTTATTTTCTTGATATTAAAAAAACTTACTTGTTTGGGGGAAGCTGGGGATCAACTTTGTGTCTGGTTTATGCAATAAAATATCCTGAAACCGTGAAAGCAATGGTTCTAAGAGGAATATTCCTAGGAACAAAAAAGGAAAATGATTATTTTATTTGTGATGCAAAAAGTTCATTTCCAAAAGTATGGGAAGAAATGATAAATTTAGTTCCAAACAGATTCAGAAAAAATGTCATAGGATATTATCTCAAGATGATGAAGTCAAAGAACAAGGAAACAAGCAACAAATACAAACTTGCATGGGCAACATATGAATTCTCAGTATCAAAATTGATTTATGACAAAAATAAAGTAAGAGAAATTCTTAAAGAGGTTAATTTTGAATCATTCTCAATTATAGAACTGCATTATCTTTCCAATAACTGCTTTATACCAAAAAAGTATATTCTGGATAATGTTAAGAAAATAAATAAGATTCCCCTTGCAATTGTTCACGGAAGATATGACAAAATTTGCGATCCTTATATGGCTTATTTATTGCATAAAAAAATTAAAAACTCCAAATTATATTATACGTTGGCAGGCCACAGCGCTTCTGATAAGGGAAATGAAGACGTATTAGTAAATGAGATAAATAAATTTGGAAAAGGAATTTAATAACAATCTTTAAATATTATTCTTTTAGAGTTTTAATTATGAAATATGATCTGGATTTGAACAAAGTTGCGGAAAGGATAAAGAAAGAAAAAGCAAAGCTGGTTTGCATTCAGCTGGCTGATGGCCTAAAGCCAAAAGCTGTTGAAATTCAGGAGTATCTCGAGAAAAACACAAATGCAAGAATTATCATATGGATGGGAAGCTGCTGGGGGGCATGCGATGTTCCTGTTGAGATAGAAAGGCTGAATGTTGATCTGCTTGTTCAGTTTGGGCATAATGATTTTATATATGGAAAATTCTACGGAGGTAATTTAATATGAAAGTAAATATACCGGAAAGCATGGAAAGAAGCATAAAGATAATTGTCAGCAAAACAAATCTATTCCAGAATGAAGAAGATTTTGTCCAGCAGGCAATATTAAAACAGATTTCTAAATTCAGAGATTTATAATTTTATTCTATTTAATTTTTAAAAAGGTTTATATAATTAAGATCCTAAATTCTAACCATGGAGCAATTGTGCATAGGATACATCTTCATGAGTCCAACATTGACTGAGGAAGAAAAAATATTTCTTAAAGTTGCAAAAAAGAAAAACATAAAATTAATAATGTTTAATGTAGCAGACAAACTGATTGAAAAGGAAATTGAAAAAAAAGCAAGACAATGCGATATTATTTTCAACAATACTGCTGGCTATATTGCATTAGAAATTCTTAAAACATTAGAAAATATTGGAATAAAAACCGTTGATTCTTCAAAAGTTTATTATTACACTGAAGATAAATGGATGTTCTTTCTAAAATGCAAAGAACATGGCATTCCAACTCCAGATACAATTCTTTTATCAGGAAATTTAAACAGCGCCAAGAAAGAGCTTGAAGAATTTGGACGCTGGCCGGTTATATTGAAATTAGTACAGGGAGAGCATGGAGAATTTGTTAAGAAGGCTGATGCTATAGACGAGGCTATGCCCATAATAAGAGAGTTATGGGAAAAGAGATGTGAAAGATTGCCTGTAATAGGGCAGGAATTTATTAGATCTCCCTCATATAGAGTAACTGTTATTGGAGATAAAATTGTCCAGACCGCACTAAAATATAACGATGGATGGAAATCCACTGGGGTCTATGCAGAAAAAATTGGAAAGTTTGAGGTCGACAGGGAACTGGAAAAATTAGTTAAAAAAATAATAAAGGCATGTAAAATAAAGATTTGCGGAATAGATTTCTTAAAGAGGGACAATAAATGGTTTGTTATTGAAGTTAATGCCGAACCATCCTTTGAATTCTTTGAAGATGAGAGGGAAATGATTATAGAAAAAGTCATTGATTTCATAAAGAAAGAAATTAAATCCTGATTTATTTGCCTGGATAAATCTTCTTTAGTTTTTTTGTTTCGTTCAAATCCAGATCTGCAAATATAATCCCCTCTTTGTTTAAAATCTCTTTTAACATCTTGTGTGGAGATGCTATAGCAGAGTAGCATAATAAATCCTCCTGATTTCTGAAAGGGCTGCAGAAAGCAACAAAGTAAAGATTTTCAAATGCCCTGGAATTTATCAAAGATCTTAATAATTTTAATTCATTTTTCTTGTGATCTCTTTCATAAGCTTTTTTCTCATATGCCCATTGGGCAGGACAGAATACAATTTGTGCACCAGACTTCTTTAGCTTGTGAAATAATAATGGAAATGCAAGATCCCAGCAAATCACAATGCCAATCTTGGCAAAATCTGTCTTAAAAACTGCAATTTTTCTTCCAGGAGTTACACCACGCTCAGCGTAAGTATTTATCTTCTTATACATTCCTGCTATTTTTCCCTCTCTGTTTATTAGAAGAGAAGTGTTGTGAAGTTTTGATTCAATTAAAAAATCTTCTGTAATTATGCACCATATATTATTACTCTTACATTCCTTTTTAATTTCCTTTAAAAATTGATGATTCGAATGCAGATACTTTTTTCTGATAACACATGTCTCAGGAAAACAAATTATATCTGCATTATTTTTCTTTGCCTTTCTAATATACTGTTTAATTTTTTGAAGGTTATGCTCTGGATGGATATCAAAATACTTTATCTGGGCCAGAGCAATTCTCGGCTTATTTGCCATGTACAAAATAAATCAAAGTAATTTAAATAATTTTGTTATTGTGAGAAGTAGTAAAATCATTTCGTATTCAGAGAATTATGGTTTCTTTTTTCTTATATATTTCAAAAGAACATAATAAACAACAAAAAAGATTATTGTTGAAATAACTGACATTCCAAAATTGAATTGCCTGTATATTGTGTATATTATCAAGTTATAGAAAATGAAATATATCCCTGCAGTAATTAATGACAATTTTATTTCTCTTTTCATGCCATTTCATTGTTTTGCTTATTTAAAATAGTTACGCCGGGACTGGGATTTGAACCCAGACACCCAAAAAGGGTCAGGCTTTCCAGGCCTGTGCAATACCAAATTATGCGATCCCGGCACGAATAGATTAGGTAAAATTTTATTTAAAAGTCTTTTTACATAGAATAATAAGCTTTCTTCATCAATAAAGCATCCTTTTCAAGATTAGGAGATTCACAAATAATTACACCCTTGCATTTGAATTCCTTCAAGGTTTTCATCAAATCCTTGTAATTCATGTCAGAATCCTTCAGAACCAAATGATTTTTTTCTCCTTTTTCTCCATAATTTATTCCAGACATGTGTATATGCATATTTTCTAGGGCCTTTTTTCCAAGTGCTTTTTCATATTTTGTTAAAATTTCGTGAAATTCTTCCTTTGTATTGTTTTTTCCATTAGTCCTAGCATGCAAATGAGCAAAGTCTATGCAAGGAAGAACACCTTCAACATCTTTGGATATCTTAAGGCATTCTTCAAATGAGCCTATCTGAGAAACTTTCCCTGTTGTTTCAGGCCTTACCCAAATTTTAATGTTTTCATCTTTCAAGGAATTCATAACATATTTTATTTCTTTCCTGAACATTTCATATGCCTGCTCATTTGTTGATTTCATATAATAACCAGGATGAAAACAAACTGAATACCCGCCACATAAATAAGCTATCTTTGCTGCCTGTATAATTCTTGACTTAGAAGCCCCTATTTTTTGCTTTTCAGTAGAATTTAGATTAATATAATAAGAAGCATGGGCTGTTAGCACTACCTTTTGCTTTTCAGCAGTTTCATTCACTTTTTCTGCATTATCTTTTTTTATAAAAACTGAATGAACAAATTCCAATTCCATTGCTTCCAAGCCCAAAGAATTAACTTGTTTTATTCCTTCATGAATGTCTGGATTTTTAGTTGATATTGGAATTCCTCCAGTTCCAAACAATAAGGATTTCATAGAAATATTAGGGATAAATTATTTATAAATTTGTTCTTTTCAGACATTATTTATTATTCATTTTTGCCATATTCCTTTTGCATATAACTAATTGCAACCCTAATATGATCTTTTGTTGGAGAAGGAGAATAACCAATTCCTCCGCTACTAACCTCTTCCTCTAAATCCGAATGTCCCTGTTCTTTGTAAGGGCTTGTTATTTTATCAGTATCTCTCATAATCCAAAACAAATCCAAAACCTCCTTCTTTTTGTAAGAAATTATCACTCCCTCAGAATCCTTCAAAAGATCAGTTAGTTTTTCCGTAAGAGAATCATACTCAGCATCATAGGTTGAGTTTTTACCATAAATTGAACCTATGCTAGTTTTATGAACATGATTATTATTTAAGCTATAATTTAATTTATCATCAGCCTCTCCAAAGTTATTTGGCTCTAAAAGCTTTAATAAAATTAGAGCTGGATAAAAAAACCACCTATTTTTTATAATTTTCTTCATAAGACTTTTAATTATTGAATTTCCTTTTATATTTAACTACATAACTTTTTTTATTTTTTGTCAAAGAAAAGCATAAATTTGTTAATTAGTAAAAAAAATTGACAAAAAAGTGTATTTTAATGCATCCAGTCTGTCTTTATTTTAGAACCAGTCAGGTATTGGTATATAGAAAGTGCTGCCTTTGCCCCCTCACCTGCAGATATGATAGACTGCTTGAATGGAACTGAAGAGCAGTCCCCTGCTGCATAAATTCCTTTTACAGAAGATTCATTTCTTTCATTTATTATTATTTCATTGCTCTCATTTAACTGGACTAAATCCTTCACAAAAGAAATATCATTTTGAAAACCAATATTTATTATTATATTATCTATTTTTATTTCTTCATTATTTTCCAGCAAAACAGATTCTAATTTATTTTTTCCATTAAACTCCTTAACATTTGAATTTATGAATTTACAGAAAGAACTTGCTTCATTAACCAATGCTTCATCAGCCTTGAATTCTGACCTGTGAATAATTATTATTTCCTTTGCTGTATTTTTCAATTCCCTTGCTGATGTGAATGCAGAATTTCCTGCTCCTATAATTGCAACTCTCCTATTTTTATAAGAATCATAATTTCTTACATTGTAATCTATTCCATTTCCAATGAATTTATCCTCATTCTTTACATTCAATATTCTCGGGGATTTTCCAAAGGCAAACAATATTATTTTTGTCCTGTAATTATTTACAATGAAATAATCCTTTTCTTTTTTTATCTCGTTTACTTTTTCATATGAGAATTCTGCCCCAAGCTCCTCTGCCTGCTCCTTGCATATCAAAGGTATCTTGTATCCTTCTATTTTCTTGTATCCAGGATAATTTTCAATGTATTCGGGAATATTTGTCCTTCCACCTATATCCAAAGTTATTATCAAAGTAGAAATATTCTTTCTTCTCAGATAAATGGATGATGATAGTCCTGCTATTCCTCCTCCAATTATAATGCAATCATAAGATTTCATATTCAACTAAATAATTTTCACAAGTTTCGTCTGTGTTTATCAGATTTATTTCACTTTTTACTCCCTTATCATTGAAATCATGCATCAGATCCTCAAAATAATCATTCAGGCAGTAGCTCCTGCACAATAATTCCCCCGAGAATTTTATTTTAATTATGTTGCTTTTTATATTTACTAAAGATGCATTTACTTCCTTTGATTTATGCCTGTTGAATTCATTTATTGCTTTCATTACCTGTTCTTTCATTTTATTCTCCTGTATCTTGGTATAAAATTTCTTATCTTATTATCCCTGAAATAACCAACACCATAAAAATCATCCTTATTTTTTATCAGTTTATATCCAATTGAGTTGTCATCTGTTTCCAAATCCAATCCATTTAGCCATTCCTTTAAATCCTTGTCAGGCATTTTATAAATGTTTTTGGTTGCCATTTTTCCTATTATCTGCGAGCCTTCTATACTCAATCTAAAATCTTTTGAAATATTAATAAAATATAATCCTAATTGGTTTATTCTCAGGTTTGTTGTTATTTTTTTATAATCTTTGTTTATGAGATAAATTTTATTTTTTGCATCCTTTACAAAAGAATAATTTAACTTTAATTCCTTTATCCCGTAATATTCCTTTAATTCCGTTACTATTTCCTTTACTTGCTTTTTTGAGATTTCATTCATAAAATTATAGAAATTCTGGGTTATATAAAATTAATTAGAATTACTTCCGGGAAATAATCTTGATATTAGTCCTTGTTTTGGAATTGTTGGCCCTTCACCAATCCCTGTTCTTCCCTTTCTAAACCTAATATAATTATTTGTCATTACCTCCATGGGAATTCCTGCGTTTGTAAAATCATTAAGTTCTACATCTGTACCCTTACTCATTGTTTTGAATAATTTATGAACTCTTTTGTTTACATAACCTTCCTCTTTAAGATATGAATAAAAAGAATACCAAAAAGGATCTAAATCTCTTTTTGGAACAAATATATATTTTTCTAATAACATTATAATTTACCTGATAATCCTTCCTTTTTTGCTTTGTTTGCTTCTTTTTCCAAATCAACACCCAACTCTTTTAGAGCTTTTATATGAGCCTGTATTAGCTGATCAACTATTGTTATCATCTTAACCAATTCCTGCCTTTCTTTAGCAAGAGTTGTTAATGCTCCTTTGTGAAATCCTATTTGTTCTGTTGTCATTTTATTACAATTTTAATTACTATAAAGTAAATACAGTTATTTATAAAGTTTTCGATTAACAAAATTTATAATATCTTCAAACATTTAAATATTATGAGAGATTTGATTTTCAAGCATGTACTGCAGGCTTCTGTGAAATATGACAATATCAATGTAAATTCGATAGTTGGCAAGATAATTGCTGAAAAACCGGAATACAAGAATTTCATTCAGGACTTGATAAAACAAACACAGGAAATAATAGAAGAGGTAAATAAATTAAGTATTGAAGAAAGACAGAAACATCTTGAAAGATTTTCTCAATTTGTAAAAAAAGAAGTGAAAAAAGAGTATGAATTGTCAAATGTAAAGGGAAAAGTTGTAATGAGATTTGCCCCCAATCCAAGCGGTGCAATGTCAATAGGCCACTCAAGACAGGCCATATGGAATGATTTTTTTGTGAAAAAATACAAAGGAACCTTCATTCTTAGGTTTGATGATACAGACCCAAAAATAAAATTTCCTGAAAAGAAATTTTATGAATGGTATAAAGAAGATATGGAGTATCTTAACATTAAAATTGACAAAACAGTAAGACAAAGTTCAAGATTAAACATTTACTACAAGTATGCTGAAGAATTAATAAACAGAGAAAAAGCATATGTCTGCACCTGCAAGGAATTCAATAAAAACTGCCCTTGCAGAAAACTTGATTATGAAAGAAATCTGAAAAGATGGAAAGACATGTTTCACAAATATAAGGAAGGCGAGGCTGTATTGAGAATAAAGACAGACATCAATCATCCAAATCCTGCAATAAGAGACTGGATAGCTTTCAGAATTGTAAACAAGCCAAAACACCCTTATTCAAAAAACAAGGTGTGGCCTTTGTTGAATTTTGCATCTGCAATTGATGATCATGATTTGAAAGTCACCCATATATTAAGAGGCATTGATTTGAAAAGCTCTGTTGAAAGGCAAAATTATATCTATGAATATTTTGAATGGAAATATCCTGAAACAATTTATACTGGAAAATTATTCTTCAAGGACATAAAATCAAAGAGTGAAATCAAAGAATTGATTAAACAGAAAAAAATTGATGGATGGGATGATGTAAGATTGGGAACCATAGGAGCATTGTACAGAAGAGGAATAAAAGCAGAAGCAATCAGGAAGTTTATTTTAGGTCTTGGAATAAATCGAAATGACATCAAGGTGGATATTAATAAATTATATGCATTCAACAAAGAAATAATTGACAAGGAAGCAAACAGATATTTCGTTGTTTTCAATCCAAGCAAAATAAAAATACAGGGATTTAAACCAATCAAAGTAAAAGTTCCCCTGCATCCAGATAAAAAAACAGGCAGCAGAGAATTTACATGCAAAAATGAATTCTATGTTCAGGACAAGATATACAAAGAAGAATTGTACAGATTCATGCACTTGTTTAATTTCAAAGATGGCAGATTTACAAGCAAGGATTTGGATAAAGGAGCTAAGCTAATACACTGGCTTCCTGTTTCAAAGAATTTGGTCAATGTTGAGGTGATAATGGATGATAATTCTGTAATTAAAGGATTGGGAGAAAACAATCTAAGAAAAGTCAAGGTTGATGAAATAATCCAGATGGAGAGAAACTTCTTTGCAAGACTTGAGGAAAAAAGAAAAGATAAATTTATATTTGTTTATTCTCACCGTTGATTTATGGCTAAATATAAAATAATATATGACAGGGAAGCATGCATTGGGGCACTTGGATGCATTGGAGTAAGTGAAGATTTATGGATTCTTAGGGAAGATGGAAAGGTTGATTTGAAAGGCGCTATTTTTAATAAGAAAACCCAAAAATGGGAATTAATAATCTATGATGAGGACATTGCATTCGCTTCTGAGGATTCCTGTCCAGTTCAGGCCATTAAGATTGAGAAGATTGAAGATTAAGTAAATTTTATAAATATAATATTATAAGATTAATAGAGAGGTTCTTTATGCAAAACCAGATTTTCAGTATGAATAGAGAAATGTTTGATAAATCAAACGAAGAGCGAAATATTTACAGGGCTCCCGAAGGGTTGAATGAAGAATTAATAAAACAGATTTCAAAGGACAAGAATGAGCCTGAATGGATGCTTAATCTAAGATTAAAAGCGTTAGAATTATTCAATCAAACACCTTTGCCTAACTGGGGTCCGAATTTAAAGAATTTGGATTTAAGCAAAATTAGCTTCTATGTTAAACCAGACTCAGTAAAGAATTCAAAGAACTGGAATGAAGTTCCTGAAGACATCAAGAAAACATTTGAAAGATTAGGGATTCCTGAAGCTGAAAGGAAAGCTCTCAGTGGAGTTGGTGCTCAGTATGATTCTGAAGTTGTTTATCATAATCTAAAAAAAGAATGGGAAGACAAGGGAGTAATATTTGAAGACTGCGATGTTGCATTGCAGAAATATCCTGAATTATTCAAAGAACACTTCATGAATAAATGCATTCCAATCAATGATCATAAGTTCATAATGCTTCATGCTGCAGTATGGAGCGGAGGAACTTTCATTTATATTCCAAAAAATGTTAAAGTTGATATTCCATTGCAGGCATATTTCAGAATGAATTCAAAGAAGATGGGGCAGTTTGAACATACATTGATAATTGCTGACGAAGGATCTGAAATACATTATATTGAAGGATGCAGTGCACCAATTTATAGTGATAATTCCATACATGCAGGATGCGTTGAAATTTATGTAAAGAAAAATGCAAGAGTAAGATACTCGAGCATTGAGAACTGGTCAAAGAACACTTACAATCTGAATACAAAAAGGGCAATAGTTGAAGAAAATGGAATTGTTGAATGGATTTCTGGAAATATGGGAAGCGGAATTACCATGTTATATCCATGTTCTGTATTAAAGGGAAGAAATTCCAAGGCAGATCACATAAGCATTGCTTTTGCAGGCAAAGGACAAAATCAGGATACTGGAGCAAAAGTGTTTCATTTGTCCGAGAATACAAATTCAAACATTCAGTCAAAGAGCATAAGCATTGATGGGGGAATCACAAGCTACAGGGGATTAGTCAAGATAAACAAAGGATGCAGAAATTCAAAGTCAAGTGTTGAATGCGATGCACTAATGATTGACAACAAATCTGTAAGCAATACTTATCCATTTATTGATGTAAAAGAAAAAGATGTTGATGTTGCTCATGAAGCTACTGTTGGAAAAATAAATGATGAGCAGATATTTTATCTTATGTCTAGGGGATTGAGTGAAGAACAGGCAAAGCAGATTGTAGTTTCTGGCTTCATTGAACCAATTATAAAACAACTGCCGTTGGAGTATGCTGCTGAGTTGAATAAATTAATTGAGCTTGAGATGGAGGGCTCTTTGGGATGAAATTTGAAAATTTAAATGAAAATTATCTGAAAAGAATATTCAAAGATGAACCTGAATGGTTTGTTTCAGACAGATTAAAATCCCTTAAATTATTCAATCAGGCAAAAGAAGATTCTTTCAGATATGGCTCTACAATGAAGACGGATGTCTCTGACATAAAAATTTCTGATTATGAATCAAAAATAAATCTCGTCTTAAAAAACAATGATAGCAGAATAATAATAAAGGATTTCAAGAAGGCATTAACCGAAGATGATGAATTAATAAGAAAATTTTTCATGAAGGAAATAAAAACAAGAATGGAATTACTGCATAAGGCAATTGTTCAGGAAGGATTATTGATTTACATTCCAAAAAATGTCAAGGTAAAAGAGGACATTACCATAGATTATGAGTTTTTAACAAACAGCTTTGATTATTTGTTGGTCATTGCAGAAGAAAACAGCGAATTAAATATTATTGAAAGATTAAGAAGCAAGGAAATATTTAGAAGCAATGTGGTTGAGATATACGCAGGAAGAAATTCAAAAGTTAATTTTTATTCAATCCAGGATATGGACAATAATTGCATCAATTTCAGCGTAAAAAGATCGTTTGCTGGAAAAGATAGCGAATGCAACTTTTATAATTTTGATTTTGGCTCAAAGCTGAACTATTCTGACACATATTCCGAGCTTGTTGAAGAAGGTTCATGTTCAAAAATAAAGGGAATATATTTCGGAAATGAAAAACAACATTTTAATCTTGCATCAAGCACACACCATAAATCACGAAATACAAACTCTGACATATTTACAAGAGGAATTTTAGATGACAACTCAAACATAATTTACAGGGGGTTAGTAAAAATATATGAAAATGCAGAAAATTCAAACGGCTATCAAAAAGAAGATGCATTAATATTAAGCGAGAATGCAAAAGCTGACTCAATCCCAAACCTAGAAATAAATAACCATGATGTTAAATGCAGCCATAGCTCGTCAATAAGCCACCTTGACAAAGATAAGCTGTTTTATCTGATGTCAAGAGGAATTGATTACAAAGAATGCACAAAAATCATGACTGAAGGTTTCCTTATGGAAGTCCTTAACAAAATTGACAAAGAAGAAATTAAAGAAGAAATTAAGCAGTTAATTAAAAGCAAGATAAAATGATTCTAAAAACAAAAAATCTTAATGTGAGCACCAAAGACAATTTAGATATTTTACACAATATCAATCTAAATGTAAATGAAGGTGAAGTTGTTGTAATAATGGGTCCTAATGGAAGCGGAAAATCAACGCTTGCAAATATTTTAATGGGAAATCCGAATTACAAGATTGATTCCGGAGAGATAATTTACAACAATGAAAAAATAAATGAATTAAGCCCTGATGAAAGAGCGAGAAAAGGGATATTCCTAAGCTTTCAGTATCCTGCAGAGATTTCAGGAGTTACAATCTCAAATTTTCTGAGAACTGCATTGAGTTCAATAAAAGGAGAGAAAATAAGCATAATCAGCTTCAAGAAGTTATTAAGAAAGAAAATGCAGATGTTAAAAATTGATGAGAAATTTGCTGACAGATATCTTAACGAAGGATTTTCCGGCGGGGAAAAGAAAAAAACAGAAATATTGCAGATGTTTGTCCTTGAACCAAAATTGTGCATTCTAGATGAAACTGATTCTGGACTTGATGTAGATTCATTAAAGATTGTTGGTGAAGGAGTAAATAAATTAAAAGATGGCAAAAGATCATTTTTGATAATAACACACTACAATAGAATCTTAGATTATATAAAACCCAACAGGGTTTATGTAATGAAAAAAGGAAAGGTTGTCAAAGAAGGTTCTAGTAAATTAGCATTCGAGCTTGAAAAAAAAGGCTATGAAGACATTGAATAAATTTAAAAATTATCAATTCATATAAATTATATGGATTACAAGAAGTTAAATCTGAAAGTTGGCCTGGAGATTCATCGCCAGATAAACAGCCATAAGTTATTCTGCAAATGCCCTTCAATATTATCAGATGGAAACCCTGACTTGATTGTCAAGAGAAAATTAAGGGCTGTTGAGTCTGAAATGGGAGAAAAGGACAGGGCTGCTATTTTTGAAATGCTGAAAGACAAAAAAGGAGTCTATGAATTCTTCAATGAAAGCGCATGCCTGATTGAACTTGATGAGGAACCAATCCTTGGAATCAATGAAGAAGCACTTAAAGCAGTTCTTACTGTTGCTAAAATGCTGAATTGTGAAATATTTGAGGAAATTATCATGATGAGGAAACAAGTTCTTGATTACAGCAATACAACTGGATTTCAGAGAACAGGTCTTGTTGCAAGGAATGGCTATGTTAAAGTTAATGGAAATAAAATTAGAATTGAATCAATTTGCATTGAAGAAGATTCTGCAAGAAAAATTAAAATAAATGAGAAAGAAGCAATTTACAGACTGGACAGATTGGGAATTCCATTAATTGAAATCACAACTTCCCCTGACATGAATGATGCCGAAGAGGTAAAGGAAGTTGCATCTTATCTTGGAATGATATTAAAATCAACCGGAAAATTCAAGTCTGGATTGGGAACAATAAGACAGGACATTAACATTTCCATAAAGAATGGAAAAAGGGTTGAAATCAAGGGAGTTCAGGATTTGAGGAATATTCCAAAAATAATAGAAAATGAAATTGAAAGGCAATTAAAGGAAAAAGCAAATGAAGAAGTAAGAGTTGTTAATTCAGAATTAAAAACTGATTTTCTAAGGCCAATGCCTGGTGCTGCAAGAATGTATGTTGAAACAGACATAGATGAAATAAATACAAGTTCATTATTAAATGAAGTAAAAATTCCAAGATTGATAAAAGATGAAGTTGATAATTTAGTTAAAAAAGGCTTAAGCGAAAATATCGCAAGAGAGATAGTGAATAAAGGGATTGATTTAGACAATTATAAACTGGATTCAAAATTAGTTGCTGATGTTCTGATTGAAAAGCCAAAGGAGATAAGAAAGAGATTCAAGATTGATGTTAAGGAAGAAAATCTTGAGAAAGTTCTGGATCTGCTAAAAAATAAAAAAATAAACAGGGATGTTATTACTGATGTTCTGATTGACATGGAAAATGACAAGTTTGAAATTTCCAATTACAAAAAAATAGATAATAAATTAATCGAGAATGAAGTCAGGAACTTAATGAAAAATAATTTAAGCGTCAAGGCAATGATGGGAATCCTGATGGGAAAATACAAAGGAAAAATTTCCGGTAAAGAATTAATGGAAATAATAAAAAAATATGAGAAGTAAATTTATCTTCTTCTCTTTGATTTCTTCTTTGCTGCTTTTCTGCTGTTCAATACCTTCTTTGCTTCTGCTTCCATAAATCTTTCCAGCTTGATTGACTCCGCCAAGACTTTTCTTGCCATTGGCTTTCCTTTTTTCTTTGCAGCCCTAGCAACAGCTTTAGCATACCTTACAAGCGTATTTATTTTTTTCATCCTCTTTTTTCCTCCCTTATAGATTTTATCAGATTAAAACCAATTATTACAGCTATTATTATTAAAACTATCGACAACAAAGGAATTCCAAAAATCAATGGCTTAAGTTCAGCCTGTATTATCAGCGCCGCACCAATCACCAAGCCAGCAAGTATTATTCCCGCCGCCATTCTGTTAATTGCTGTATCCAGATAAAATGTAAATTTCTTTATGTCCGTATCCTCCAAATCAATCTTTACTTTTCCCCTTTTCAGTATTTTCTTTATCTCATCAGGGAAGTTAACAAAATCTTTTCTGAACTTCCACATATTTTTCTTGAAAATTCCAAACAAATAATCAGGTGATTTTCTTTTTTCCTCAAGTTTATCAACGTATGGCTTGCATGTCTTTACAAAATTAAACTTTGGATCAAGCTCTTTTCCAAAACCCTCGACTGTTGCTGTCGCCTTTATCAGCAAAACAAAATTTGTTGGAAATTTCATCTTGTATCTTCTTGTCAAAGTTAAAATATCATACAATGCCGATGAAAAATTCATTTTTTTAAGGGAAGTATCATAATATTTTCCCAAATGAGATGACAAATCATCCTTGAACTGCTCAATATTTATATCCTCGTCAACTATCTGCAAATCAATAAGAGATTCTGCAAGCAAATCCCTGTCTCCATTTATCATTGAAACAAAAACATTCTCAAATTTATCCCTTAGCTCGCTTGAGATATGCCCCACTATTCCAAAATCCAGCAATGCTAACCTATGGTTTGGCATTACAAATACATTTCCCGGATGAGGATCAGCGTGGAAGGTTCCATACTCCATTGTTTGCTTTATGTAAGACTCAACTATCTGCTTTACATAGAATGGCCTGTTCTTTGCAACTTCAGTGATTTTCTTACCGTCAATAAATTCCATAGTAAGAACCCTCTTTGTTGTGTGATTCCAGTAAACCTTCGGGATTTTTATCTGGTCATCCTTGAAGTTATTATAAAAAATATCTATGTTCCTTGCCTCGCACAGATAATCAAGCTCGTTCTTTGTATAATCCTCAAATTCCTTCACTATCTGCATAAAATTATAATCCTTCAATTCAGGATAATGCTTTTCAAGCAATGATGCCAGATGATATAATAAAGAAATATCAGTCTCAAATACCTTGTCTATGTTTGGCCTCTGGACTTTTACGGCAACTATCTTTCCATTATTCAGCATTGCCTTGTGAACCTGCCCGACAGATGCTGCCGCCATTGGCTCCATGTCAAATTTCAGGAATAATTCTGATAATGGCTGTTCAAATTCATCCTCTATTATCTGTTTTACCTTTTCAAACTTGAATGGCTTAACTTCATCCTGCAGTTTAGAGAATTCCTGCGCATATTCCTTTGGAATCAAATCTGCCCTCAGGCTTAACAACTGCCCCAATTTTATGAAAGCCCCTGAAAGATCCTCCATTGCAAGCCTTAATCTAACTGGAATTTCTGATTTGGTCTTTACATATTTTGGTTGCTGAGTTACTGAAATATGCCTTTTTAACTTTAATTTATCTATGATGAGAAACAATTCCTGCTGAGCCAAAACAGTTGCAATCTGCCTTAGCCTCGAAGCCTCTTTTATTGTTGATATCAAAGACATAATCTAAAAATGATTTAAGAAGTTTATATATATTTTGATTTTAATCAAAATCATTAACTTCTTTAAGCAATTTACTTGATGATAAATCTTTAAGCGATGTCACATAACCTGCACTCGAACAATAGGGGCATTTCAAATTATTCCCTTTTGATGGATCATATCTGAATTTATACCTGCATCTTGAACAAAAATATTCTCCTTTTCCCAATGCAGAACTTTTTGTTTTCAGAATTGGTTTTACTTCAATTTTCACTTCAGGTCTTATTTCTTTTTTTATTTCTGCTTTATCCTGCATAGACTGTTTAAGTTTTCTTGGGACTGTTCTGTCCCTGCAGTCAGAGCACATCTTAATAACTGAATTTCCTTTCTGAGAATATCTTATATCCGAGGATATGACCATCCTCTTGCATTCATCACACATTATTTCTTTATTGTCTTTCATTTTTATTCATACCACCTGCTGCTATTTGATCTTTTTAAACCCATACTATGCAATCTTTCAACAATTGATAGTGGAATGCTTCTATCTAAATCTTGATCAACATAATAAAACCTTTGATTAGGACTAGATTTATTTGGATTTGATCCACCATTTGATCTTTGTGATAAATTAAAAGTTCTTTCCACAAGAGTATCAACGGCAAAAATAGTATATAAATCACGGGAAATGGGAATAATTCCAAAAAGCATAACAGAACCTTTTTGTACAATACTCATATAATGAATGGTGGTATCCTTTCCATCTGGAGTCTCACCAGTTCTTATAGCATACCTATCTCCCTTAACTCTATAACCATTTCTATTAACCCCATTTAAGGCATGAAATACATCATAAATTATCCTTTCCTCTTCCGTTGAAGCATTATAACCTGTTTTTTTTACCATAGTTATTTTTAATTATTGAATTTCCTTTTATATTTAACTACCTTACTTTTTTTATTTTTTGTCAAAAAAAAGCAAAAGTTTATTAATTAGTAAAAAAATATCAAGAAATAATGGTAAAATTTGATTTAGACTTGATATATTTACAGGCTGAAAATGCCAGAATGAGTCTAAAAGATTTATCCCACCATCTTAAGAAGAGTCCGCAGAGGTTAAAATACTCATTATCTATTTTGGATAAGGAAAGCATACTTACAAATCCTTTTTGCATATTTGATTATTCTTATTTTGGTTTGATATTGTTCAGGGTTTATTTCAAGGGTGGATATATTCATGATCATGAAAAGGAAATCATAATGAAAGAATTAAGCGGGAATTCTTTTGTGACTTCAATATATGAATTAACCGGAGAATTTGATTTTGTCGTTGAGTTTGCATCACCAAACCCATCAAAATTCAACAAAGAATTAAAAAGAATATCCTCGATAAATTCAACATTAAAAGATTACAAGATAATCCTCAATCTTGTCACGTATATTTATCCAAGAAATTATATTTCAAAAAATCAGGATTTGAGATTACTTAACATGGAGGGGATCATAGGAGGTGACAGGGAGAGGGAATTATTCAATAAAAATGAAAAAAATGTAATAAGAAATTTAATATTAGACCCAAGAACGAGGGTTACTGAACTTGCAAAAAAATCAGAGCTTAATGTAAAGACTGTAAAATCAATTGTCAGGAACTTAATGAAAAAAAATATTATAAGGGGATTCAAATACAACATAGACACCAATAAATTAGGGGTAAACAAATCAAGATTATTTTTAAAATTGCATAATCTAAGCCTGGACAGGGAATCAGAGTTAAACAAATACATGCTTAACACAAAAGAAATTGTTCAGGTAAACAAAACCGTCGGTGACTGGGATATGGAAGTTGACATTGAATCATTTGACAAGGGAAAAATAAGGTATATCACAATGCAGATAAGGGAATTGTTTGTTGACCTGATTGAAAGATTTAATATTATTGAGTTCTATAAATATTACAAAAGATCCTATCTGCCTTCTTACCTGTTCAAAGAAGGAGAAGACTTTCAGGACAAAATTATTATAATTGACTTGAAAAAATAAATATTCATAAATTGGAATTAATTGGTGTTCAAGCGAGGTGAGAAGAGTTTAGAATTACCCCCATTGTTTTTTATATTTTAATTTTAATGCTAAAATTAGAATTATTGCACAAGAAGCAAAATTTAATCCTGTAACAATCTCCAACAGTAAATCGGAGATTACTAAAAGTGCATAAAAAAAAGTAATACAACTACAAAATGTCCAAATGACATAAGAATGAATATTTGCACTTGCTATCTTTTTTATTAAATCTCTTATTGTTGGAATGTATCCTATCGTTGCAATAATTCCTGTGCTTGCATAAAGAAATGCTATAATTGTTAATATAATCTCCATAATAATCTATTAAAATTGAGATAAATATAAATCTTGTGGTAATTCTAAATTGCAAATAAATGTATTATACATTCTGACATTGTGAGACTCGGGGAAATTTGGAACAAATTTCACTCCTGACTAACTCGGAGCGTAGCGGAGACCAAGGGTTAGTGCAACGGTCGGCGAAGCCGAAACCCGAAGAGTTGAAAAAGAACTCGTTACATTTATATATTTCAAGTAACTTCATTTATCCATGGCGCTAAAAAATTTGCAAGACGAAGTAGACAAATGGACTTCCCAATTCAAGCCACAATATTGGCAACCTCATGAAATTCTCGCGCGACTAATGGAAGAAACCGGAGAATTAGCGAGAGAAGTAAATCATTTATATGGTCCTAAAAAGAAAAAAGATTCTGAAGATAAGCGAGAATTGGGAGATGAAATTGCAGATGTTGTTTTTACATTGTGCTGTCTTGCAAATTCTAAAGGAATCAATTTAGATGAGTCGTGGAAACGAGTCATGGATAAATGCTATAAGAGAGATAACGACAGATACGAAAAAAAGTAGAGTTCTTTTTCAATTGAATATAACAATGTTAGTTTCCTTTTTGTGAGTTTATATTGAAGATAATAAATGAGCAAAAAGTTACCGAAGGTGAAGTTTTGGTTTACGCCGACCAAAAAGTTTATATATTATAACAAGTTATATACTCGCTATGGCAACAACAATACAAGTAAGTGAAAATCTTTTAGATACTCTAAAAATGAGAAAGTTATATAATAAAGAGAGCTATGAAGAAGTGATTTGGGATCTTGTTGAAGATTCACAAGAAGTAAATGCGGAGACCAAGCAAGAAATAGAGAATGCACGTGCTGATATAAAAGCAGGAAGATTCTTTACTCATGAACAAGTCAAAAGGAAGCTTAATTTGTAAATGTATGAACTAATTTATTCTCAACATGCATTAAAAGCATTGGAAAAGCTTGATGGGCATATTCAAAAGAGAATAATCTCTGCATTGGAAAGATTAAGGATACGCCCCGAGTCCTGCGACATTAAGCGACTTGTGGGTATGCCGGGATACCGTTTTAGAGTTGGGGATTACAGAATTATCTTTGATATCGATAAAAATAAATTAAAAATTTTTGTTTTAAAATTAGGCCATAGGAAGAATATATATGGTTAAAAGCGCAAACCAAAATTGAAACTAACCCTTGTTATATTCCCCGTAGGGCTGAAATTTAGTGCAACGTCCCGAAGGGAAATTTCAGAGTTTTATTTTTCCGCCGTTACAAATATTTCTTTACTTCATCAGAGATTTTTTTAAGCAATTCTTTAGAAACAAAATTTTTCCTTTCGCGATTGTAGTGATGACCAAAATCAGGGTCGTGGAATTCTTCTCCTATAAATTTAACATCATGATTATATCGTGGTCTAAGATGGAAATGAACATATGGTTTCGGATTTTCAGCTTGGTAAGCATCATTCATCAAACAAGTCCAATTGAACATTGTGGCATCAAAAACTTTCTTGAAGGTAGATTCTAGTTTTTTCACAATGTTTTCATGAAAATCCAACCATTCTTCAGATGTTAAATTTGATAATTCACCACAGTCTCTTTTGAGAAGAATTACACATCTACCTAAATAAGATTGTTCATCACTTAGAACAACTTTCCAAAATTTTGTTTCAAATAGCATAAATTCATCTTGCATAATATTAAAAAAATATCTGGTTTTAAATAAGTTTCTAAAGTAGGCGGAAAAATAAAATTGCAATTAACACACTTTTAACGGATTTTCACTTATTTTGAAGATTTAAGGCTTAACTCCTTTGTTTTCTGACAACGCCTCTGGAAATTTTTGAATGCTATTTCCATATTTATTATTATTCTGCAATTATTTTTCAAATTGTAATATATAAAAGCAAAGCATACTTATATATTTTATGGTCTACATTCCAGTAGATATAGAAAAATCTATTGCAAAAGAATGCAAAAGAAGAGGGTATAGCGACAGAACAATTAAAAGTTATAATTACTGTATAAGCAGATTTCTAAAATACACAAACAAATCTCTGGATAAAATCAGCAAAAAAGATGTGAGATTATTCCTGGAAGATTTATCTGAAAAGAAAAAGGCAGGAAATACAATGAACCTATACCATATGGCAATAAGGTTTCTGTTTGAAGATGTTTTAGACAAGAGAATGCGGATAAATATCAGATACAGCAAGACACCAACAAAAATTCCTGTTGTATTGTCAAAAGAAGAAATAAAAGATTTGTTTAAAGCCATAAAAAATCCAAAACATATGCTAATGATTCAGCTTATGTATTCTTCCGGCTTAAGGGTAAGTGAATTGATAAACTTAAAAATAAATGACCTTGAAACAGACAAGGGATATGGATTTGTCAGAAAAGGCAAGGGAAACAAGGACAGAATGTTCATAATAGCAAGTTCATTGAAAGATGATATAAAAAAATTCATAGGATAAAAAAAATTAAATGAGCTTGATTATTTATTCACCAGCATAAAAGGCAGGAAATACAACACAAGCAGCCCCAGACAAATAATTAAAAAATCCGCTGAACTTGCAAGAATAAACAAAAAAGTTTCATGCCATACTTTAAGACATTCATTTGCAACACATTTGATAGAAAAGGGTTATTCAGTGAGCGAGGTTCAGGCTTTGCTTGGACATAAAAGCCCGGAAACAACCTTTGTTTATATTCATGCTGCTTCTCCAAATATGATAAAAGTTAAAAGCCCATTGGATGAATTATAATATGCCTCTGTAGCTCAATGGTGGAGCAATTGCTTCGTAAGCAATAGGTTGTGGGTTCAAATCCCTCCAGAGGCTTTTCAAAAGGTTTAAAAAAAGAATATTTCAACAAATTACCATGATGAATAAAAATGTAAAGAAAAAACCAGTATGGAAAGCTTACGGAAAGAAGCATCCAGACAAGAAACATGGAAAAAGAGCTTTCAGAAAGAAGAAAAAATAATTCTTTATAAAAAATAAAAAAAAGAAAAATTTATTTCTTAGAGAATATCAGGTATAAAGCACTAATACCAACCAAGATATAAATTATTCTTGACAATACAGATAACTCCCCGAAAATTGCTGCAACAAGGTCCCATTTTAAAATTCCCACTAAAGCCCAATTAAGACCTCCAATAATTACTAAAACAAATGCTATCCACCAAACTGTACCTTTATCACCTTTAGCCATTTACCAATCACCTCCTTATAGAGAATGATAAGAATTGCTAATATATAAATTATACAGTTTTTAAAATAAAAACTTTTATATAAACAATCTAAAAGATTAATATTATGCGGGAGTGCCAGAGTCTGGAAAATGGGCAGGACTTAAGATCCTGTGGCTTAGTGCCTACGCAGGTTCAAATCCTGTCTCCCGCACACATTTTTTTAGATTGCAGTTCCTGAGGTATTTCATAAGGCATTGATTAATTCCTATATTCGGATTTAAAAGAAAAGTTGTAAAAAGTTTTATAGAAAAGATTTAGTATTTTTTCTTTTTGGTTTTGTAGCATTTGGTATTCTCCCATCCTCATACAAATACCATTTATCAATGTCCTCACCATAGCCAACTATAATGGGATGTTTAACATTTTTCATATCATTCATTGATTTCAAATCGCCATGGTGTAGAAAATATCCCAAAAAATCCACTTCATCATTTGATTTTAATTTATAATTTAATTGTTTTTGTAAATTATATTTTATCAAAAGATTTTAAAATGTATTTCTCTAAAGATAAAAGGAATAACAACAATGTTGTAGAGATTTATGGGTATAAGCAAATTGAAAAATGGATTAGATTGATCGGTTTTTCAAATAAGAGACATTACAACAAATTATGCCCCAGTGGCTCAGCATGGTAGAGCACAAGATTAAATCTGCTCATTTCCTTGGTATCTGAGCCAAACAGGAAGAGGTCGAGGGTTCAAATCCCTTCTGGGGCTTTTAAAATAATAAACAAGGGGAGGAAAAAATGAAAGCAAAATCAATAATAACAATAATTTTTGGAATAATCTTTGTCATAGCAACAGTATTCTCAATAGTAAATGCTTCCAAATTAATTGGAGAAGGATTCAAGGAAGTATTAAATTATGATGACTGTGCATATTACAGGCCAGTTCCAATTGAAAAATCAAATGAAACAATTGATGTTTCACAGGAAGAATATTGCCTGAATGACAAGAAAAGAAACATAGCAGAAAGCCTGGCTTATCTTATAGTCTCATTGCCACTTGCAGTATTTTTCTATAGAAAATTCAGAAAAGAATGAATGTCCTGGAAAATATAAGAGCTGAACTGAAAAGAAATGTAGACAAGGAATACAGGGAAGGCTCTATTAATTTTTTTAAGGAGAAAATAAAATGCTATGGGGTAAGGGCGCCAACAACAAGAAAAATAGCAAAAAGATATTTTCAGGAAATAAAAGATTTAAACAAAAAAGAGATATTTCAATTATGTGAAAAACTTCTGAAAACAAATTACAATGAAGAGGCAGCAATAGCATTTTCTTGGTGTAATAAAATAAAAGATAGATTTGAAAAAACAGATTTTAAAATGTTTGAAAGTTGGATTGATGAATATCTGACAAACTGGGCAATGATAGATGATTTCTGCACGCATTCTGTCGGTTATTTGGTTTACAATAATCGGGAATTTTTAAGGGATTTAAAAAAATGGACAAAATCAGAAAATAGATGGATGAGAAGAGCATCAGCAGTGACCTTGATTTATTGCGTCAGGAATAAAAAAAATCTTAAGGATTCATTTGAAATCTCTGATTTATTGCTAAAGGACAAAGATGACCTGGTAAGAAAAGGATACGGGTGGCTGTTGAAGGAAGCATCAAATATTTATTTGAAAGAAGTTCATGATTATGTCATGGAAAACAGGAATGAAATGCCGAGGGTTGCTCTGAGATATGCAATTGAGAAAATGCCCAAGGAAATGAAATCTAATATCATGAAGAGATGATTCAAAAACCTTTTATATCCTTTGAAATATATATCTTAGTATGAAAGATGTTAATGTAAAGGAAGAATATAACAAGTTAAAGTACAAGTTACCAAAGTTTGAGGAATTGAACAATGATTTTGAAATAGATTTCATAAAAGAAAAGATATTTCTCATAAGACAGGTCAGAAGAAAGATTAATGAAAAAGTAATATTCTTCTGCAGGATAATAGAGGGGTTACTGTATCCAACCCAGCAGCACATAATAAATGTAACAGAGATAAAGAATTTTTCTGATGAAAAGAAAAAAGAGATTGAAAAGATATACAAAAAATTAATGGTTTATGAGAGACAGTCATTATTGCTTGATGTTTACCCAGATGACAAAAAGGATGCGGAATTCATAAATGATGTCTTTAATTTCTGGAAGAAAATAAAAAAAGAGATGGAAGAAGTTGTTGTATTAATGAAGGAAACTTGGAAAAAGGAATTTTCACAGGAAAAAAATAATTATTTCGGATAAAAAAAATGAGGTTAATCATACTTGGCCCACCAGGTGCCGGCAAGGGTACCCAGTCTAAACTAATAGCAAAAGAGTATAACCTAAGAAACATCCCTGTCGGTTATGTTCTAAGAAAAGAAATCGGGGAGAAAACCAAACTCGGCATGAAAATAAAGCCATACATTGAAAGGGGGGATTTGGCTTCAGATTCAATAGTATACAAGATAATCAAGGATTATCTAAAAAAGGGCAATTTTATTCTTGATGGTTTTCCAAGGCACATGAGCCAGGTCAAGCTTCTTAAAGAAAACATAAATGCAGCAATATTCCTGGACTGCAAAAAGGAAACCATAATTAAAAGACTAAAGAAAAGAAAAAATATCAAACACAGAAAGGATGATCATGACGAAATAATAGATTACAGATGGTATATATACAAGAAAAAAACCCTGCCAGTCATAAATCACTATAGAAAAAGAAAAATGTTGATAACCATTGACGCCAACCCATCTGTCAGGACAGTCTTCAAGTCAATCAAGGAAAAATTAAACAGATTATTTTAAAGAAAATCTTCCGGAAGCCTCTCATTTATTTCATTCCTTAAATTCTTTGAGAATAAATTTTTAATGTCCTTTGGATGGTTGCTCAACAGCCATGCCAATTTTATATATGCCGCCTCCAAAGTCAAGTCAAGATAATCGCCAATCAGGTAATCCCTTATTTTTCTTCCTGTAGAATAAACATTGAGATTTACACTGCCAAAAATACTCTGTGTTATCATAACTTTCGGAATTTTTAGCTTCTTCAATTCATCCAATATTTTTTCATTTTTTCCTTCAACAGGCATATGTCCAATGCCAGTTCCTTGTATAATCAAGCCGTCAAAGCTCTTGAACAAGGATATTTCAGAAGGATCCATATTTGGATGGGTTGTCAATATTCCAATCCTCAAATTTTCATTGAATAACTTTAATTTAAGTTTTCTATTTTCTTTATTATAATTTTTATTAAAGAATTTTATATTATCCCTTGAGATTTCTGCTATTGGCTTTGCATTAATCGGTCTGAATGCATCCCTTCTTGATGAGTGCAACTTCTTTGTCTTTGTTGCAGGCAAGATATAACAAGCATCATCATTCATTGAAGAATGCATGCATATTCCAACATCCCTGAAATCTGTTTCCAGAATGAATTTTACTGCAAGAAATAAATTCAAATAAGCATCTGAGGAAGGCCTGTCTGATGATCTCTGGGAGCCGACAAGAATAACAGGAACTGACAAGCCATCCAAGGCAAAGGATAGCGCTGCTGAAGTAAATGCCATTGTATCTGTTCCGTGTGTTATGATTATTCCTCTTGCATCATTTACTTTTTCAATTTCCCTTGCCAATCTATTATAATGTTCAAACCTGAAATTTTCAGATAACTCATTAAATATCAATCTTGAATCAAAACAGGCAATTTCTTTCAATTCCGGGTATTTCTGCAATATGTCCTTTGGGGTGAATTGTGATGACACTGCACCAGTTTCATAATCAACCTTGGAAGCTAAAGTTCCTCCTGTATGCAATATAATAATTTTTGGCAAAGATTTATTTTGTTTTATTTTATTTGCTGTATTTTTATTTGCTTTTTGATTTAATTTCTTTATTGACTTTATATTTTTATCGTCGATGGAAATGTTATAACCAGAATTTAATTTTAAAATTGTTTTTTTGTTTTTAGAAGGCATTAATCTTCCAGAAATCCCCTCTTTTTTTGTTGATATCTGCACTAAATCACCAACTTTTTGTTTCATAAAAACTAATTTATGAATAATGTTAAATAATATTTATATACTAAAATATACATATTGCAGTTAAAGAACATTTAAATATAAGTTATGCATTTTAAAGGTTATAAAAGTTTAGAAAACGATTTTGACTTTGATGTGGCGTTAAAGTCAAATAATGTGGTCCGTTTTGTTCTGTGTAAAGTTTTGTTTTAGTTGAACAAGTTTGTGGCGTTTTGTTCAAAAGAGAGTAGTCATACTCAAATATAAATATATATGAAGAGGAAAATATATATTAAAAAAGATATAAAAGGGGGAAACGAAAATGGATTTCTTGATAAAAAACGCAATGGAAGGTTTGAAGAATTCTAATTTCAACAATGTTGAAGTCGGAAAAGCAAATATAAAGGTAGTTGGTGCAGGTGGTGCTGGAAACAACATGGTTTCTTGGCTATACAAAAAAGGCATTCAGGGTGCTGAAATAATAGCATGTAATACAGACAAGCAACATCTTGATATATCTGAAGCTGATAAAAAATTCATCATAGGTGCTAATCTTACAAGAGGACTTGGTTGTGGAGGATACCCAAACAAGGGAACTGAAGCAGCAAGAGAAAGCCTACAGGAGATCAGAGAAAGCCTGAAAAATTGTGATATGGTATTCATTTGTGCAGGTATGGGTGGAGGAACAGGTACAGGAAGTGCTCCAGTAATTGCACAGGTTGCAAAAGAGATGGGTTCTATTGTTATTGGAACAGTAACAATGCCATTGAACATTGAAAAAGCAAGGGTAGATAAAGCTGAATTCGGATTGCAACAATTAAGAGATAAATGTGATACTGTAATTGTAATTGACAACAATAGATTGGTTACAATCGCTGGTAACTTGCCTTTAAGACAGGCATTTGCAGTTGCTAATGAACTAGTAAGCACAATGATTAAAGGCATTGTTGAAACAATTGCAGTTCCATCATTAGTTAACTTGGATTACGCAGATGTAAAGGCAATAATGAGTGAAGGCGGAGTTTCTGTTATTGGTATCGGCGAATCTGATACAGCTAATAGGGTTGATGAAGCAGTTAAAAGAGCATTAAGCAATCCATTATTAGATGTAAGCTACGATGGAGCTACAGGATCATTGATACACATAACCGGTGGAGAAGACTTAACTTTAGATGAAGTAAGCAGAGTTGGTGAAATAGTAACTGAAACCTTGGATCCAGAGGCAACAGTCATCTGGGGAGCAAGAATCAGTGAAGAAATGAAAGGAAAGCTAAGAGTCATGACAATTATTACAGGAGTTACATCTCCATATGTATTAGGTAAGGTTGACGCTAGACATAAGTCAAAGGCTCAACAAAGATTCGGTGAAGAGCTTGGAATTGAAATGGTAAGGGCTTAAATCCTTCTTAACCCCCTGTGATAAGGGCCCTTACTTTTTCTTTTTTTTATTTTTTTTTATTTTTTTAGAATTAATATTGTCCATACATATTGTAACTTAAACTGTAATTCAAAGAATTTCTTTCTTTTTTATTTTTTTCATCAGAGTAACCAAGGGTTATTATTGTATAAGCCTCAACGTCATCAGGAAGCCTGAGAATTCTTTTTATGGCCTTTTCATCAAAACCACCAACAAAACAGGACTTTATATCCAATGAATAAGCCATCAGCATCATATTCTCAGATGCTATTGCCGTATCCTGTATTGCATACAATTTATACTTTCCCGGGTAATACCTCTTTAATTTTCCTAAATTTGAACAAACAACAATAAACAAAGGAGCCTGCATCATCCATCTCTGATTCAATGAAGCTTTTGTAATCTGCTCTTTTATGTTTAGATCATTCACAACAACAAATTTCCAGCACTGGAGATTTCCTGCATTTGGTGATTTTATTCCTGCCTCAAGAATCTTGGCAAGATGCTTGTTTGAAATTTTTTTGTCTTTATAGTCCCTACATGAAAATCTTTCCAGAATTACCTTTCCTGCATTCATATTTATTTTAATTCAATTTAATATTTAAGCGTTTTGTTAAAAAGATTTATATAAGTACAAAGATTAATTTTATCATGGCATCACAATGGATTTTATATGCTTTACTGGCTGCGGTCTTTGCTGGTTTGGTTGCAATATTCGGAAAAATTGGCCTGAAGAATGTTGATGCTAATTTAGCTACAACCGTAAGGGCTTTTGTAATGTTTGCCTTCCTGATTGTTATCATTTTAGCACAGAAGAAATTTTCATTAATAACAGAATTTAGAACCCTTGATTATATATTCATAACATTAGCAGGCATTGCCGGAGCATTATCCTGGCTGTTCTATTTTCTGGCTCTGAAAAGCGGAGAGGCCACAAAAGTTGCATCATTGGACAGATTAAGCGTTGTTTTTGTAATGGTTTTCGCCTTATTGTTTCTTGGAGAAAAATTCAGTTTAAAGGTCCTGTCTGGGGTTATACTGATTATTGTTGGCGCTGTTCTAATGATAATTTAGAATATCAACATTAAAATTATAACCACTATCATGATTATTATTAATTTTAACACAAATCTTGTTGTCTTCAAGAACAAATGAATAATTATAAGCAATATTATCAATGCTATAGGGATTAGATAGTAAAGGTTCATGTAAAGATTATACTTTAGAAGTATATTAAATATGCGGTAACCGGGAATCGGACCCGGGTCACAAGCTTGGCAAGCTCGCATTCTGCCCCTAAACTATTACCGCATGCAATAAAATCTAAATGAAAATAATTTAAAAGTCTTTTTAATTATAAATTTATCCTGAATTCCTTTTAGCAGTAGGAAATATCTTTACTTTGTAGCCCAATTCTTCAAAATATCTTCTTCCTTTTTCAAGTCTGTGTAAAGTTAAAGTCGCCAGTCCTCCAGCTGGTGCTACGAAAGCTATAGTATCTCCTTTCTCTAACCTTTGTGGCTTCATCAGTTTCATATCCATACTAAAAGTTAAATTTAGTTATTATAAAAAGCATTTGCTTTATAATTTCTACCTGACATTTAATTTACAGCTCATTTTTCAGATAAATTTATATATTTAAAATAGAAATATTTAATTAATGAAATTCAATCACAAATATTCAAATTATTTCTTTATAGCCTTATTCTTAATAATAGCTGTTTTGGCATTTTTTATAATAAAAGAATTGATATTTGCAGCACTATACAGCATTGTCCTTGCATTTTTCTTTTATCCACTCTATGACAAGATAAATTCTTTAATAAAAATAAAGTGGATTTCGGCTCTGATTGTTATGATAATAATAATTTTTATAGTAACAATTCCCTTGGTGTTTGTCTCCAATTCATTGATAAAAGAAAGTTTGGGGTTTTACAGCTCTGTCACAAAATGGCAGCTTGAATTGGCTCCTTTTTTGAGAGAAGGCCTTCAGAATATCATGCTAAGTTTCAGCAATACCGCATCTGACTTTTTATTCAACCTTCCTGCAAGATTGTTGAGCATTTTTGTAAGTTTATTCTTGCTGTTCTATCTTTTTGTTGATGGAAAGAATCTAGTCAACAATTTCAGGGAAATCCTTCCTTTGGATAGCAAGAAAAAAGATCTATTCTTCAATGAATTCAGGCAGGTCTCCCATGGCGTTGTTTATGGATTAATATTAACAGGAATCATAGTCGGGATATTATCAGGAATAGGATTTTATTTATTTCATGTAAAATCACCAATACTGCTTGCATTCGTAGTAATGATATTTGTCATATTGCCTGTCCTTGGAAGTTTTTTAGTCTGGGGTCCGATTGCTTTATTAAAATTAATGGAAGGAGATACATTCAATGGATTTGGCTTGATTATTTACGGCGTGATTGTCCTAAGTCTGGTTGAATTAATACTAAACCAAAAACTAATAAGCAAAAAGGCAAAAATACATCCAATATTAACCATTCTTGGAGTTGTAGGCGGTTTGAAGTTCTTTGGTTTCATAGGAATAATATTTGGGCCATTCTTACTTGCATTGTTCGTAACAATGCTGAAATATTTAGTTGTTGAAAGATGAAATTAAGAATCAAGGATCTTAGCTTTGTAACTGGCGGGGCATTTGTTTCAATAATGAACAGCACTGATGCCAGAGAAATAGACCTGCATCCAGGCGACAGAATATTAATAAGCATGAATAATAAAAAAATAATTTCTGTTGTTGATTTAAGCGAAGATGAAAAAATAAAAAAAGGCGAGATAGGATTATTTGATGAAATTCTTGATTATCTTAAGACAAGGAAAGGCTATGTCAATGTAAAAATAGCTAAAAGACTCAAAAGCCTTGGCTATATAAAAAAGAAATTAGAAGGTAAAAAATTAAATCGAAAGGAAATTTTTGAAATAATAAAAGACATCAATTCAAATAATCTGAATGAAGTTGAACTGACTTATTTTGTCTCTGGCTGCTACAGCCATGGATTAAGCATGCATGAAATTGAAGATATGACAGATGCAATTGTAAAAGCAGGCCATAGGCTAAAATTAAAAAAACACCCAATTGTAGACAAACATTGCATCGGAGGAGTTCCCGGCAACAGAACAACGATGATTGTTGTGCCAATAATAGCCTCATTGGGGATTACAATGCCTAAAACAAGCTCAAGAGCAATTTCAAGCCCTGCAGGAACTTCTGACACCATGGAAGCACTGGCCAATGTAAGCTTTGAAGTCAATGAAATAAAAAGAATTGTTGAAAAAATAAACGGGTGCATAGTTTGGGGCGGCGTTGTTGATCTGGCTTCTGCTGATGACAAGATGATTAAGGTAAGGAATCCATTAAGGCTTGATCCTGAAGGATTATTATTGGCTTCCATAATGGCAAAGAAAAAAGCAGTAAATGCATCTCATGTTCTCATTGATATTCCCATAGGCAAGAATGCAAAGATTGAAAGAAAAAAAGAAGCATTGAAATTAAAAAGAAGATTTATTGAACTTGGAAAAGACCTGTCAATAAAAGTAAAGGTTATCATAACAGACGGGAAACAGCCGATAGGCAACGGCATTGGCCCTGTACTGGAAGCAAGGGATGTTCTTAATGTTCTAATGGGCAACGGCCCGATGGATTTGAGAAAAAAAGGAATCAGAATGGCTGCAGAAATACTAAGAATGTTAAAGATAAAAAATCCAAAGAAAAAAGCTCTTGATTCCCTTAATTCAGGAAAGGCATACGAAAAGATGAAGGAAATAATAAAAGCACAGAAGGGGCACATATTCAGACCAGAGCAATTAAAGCTGGCTAAATTCAATAAAAATATTCATTCAACAAGGAGCGGAATAGTAAAGGAAATTAATAACAAGGATGTTTCAAAGATTGCAAGGACTGCCGGTGCTCCAGTTGACAAAAAAGCAGGAATTTATCTTAACAAAAAACTAAGGGACAAGGTTAAGAAAGATGAATTATTGTTCACAGTTTATGCTTCAAGCCAGAAAAGATTAAATTATGCCCTTGAACTTGTAAAGGAAAGAAATCCTTATGTTATTTCCTAAAATATCTTATTATTTCTTTTTTATATTTTATTATCAACATTACCATCAATACAAACAAAACCATAATGCCCATCTCTGTGAAAAAGTAAGATGGTTTGCTGGTCATGTATTCCTCAATAGTTCTTAAAGGCAATGTTCCTATGTGAAATTTGAAAATCCACGCACTATTCAAGGAAATTTTTATCTCTATTAATTTCTGGTATAAAGGCCAGAACAATGCAAGTGATCCTGTCGCAAAATCCAGAATCAAATGAGACATCAAGTAATATAATGAAATTAAAGACACCTTCAAACTTCTTGTGAAAAAATAAATCATTAAACTTAATATGACTGGAAAGAAAATATTATGAAACAAAAACCTGTGAGTGAAATCAATAAAGAAATCTATGTCCGGAATAACAGCCAGCAATGCCAAACCAAATGCCAACCTCCTGTCTATTCTCGGATACAAGGCTAGAAGAATCAATAAGGGAATTAAGAAATGAAGTATGGGTTCCATAAGCTTTTTAATTGGTGTTTATTTATAAGATTTATGCAGAGGTGGCGGAACTGGTAGACGCACTAGTCTCGAAAACTAGTGTCCTTTTGGACATGCAGGTTCAAATCCTGTCCTCTGCGCTTAAACTTTCAATAAATTTCTTTTAAACAAAAAAGCAGTCCCTACACCAGAAATGAATGTTAACACTGTATTTATCCCAACAGTTTTAATCGGATGAGGGGTGTATGTAAAATAGTGCAATACAAAAGTTATTATTAATGCAATCAAAGTTGGAATTATTCCTGCTGCAAAATAAAATTTCACCCCTTCCTTATATTTATCTGATATTTTTTGAAGAAGCCTTCCTGTAAATCCTGAGAATATGAATCTAAAAATCATTTCCTTCAATGCTGCCAGAATTGTGAGTATTATTGCTCCATTAAGATTTATTATGAAAGTTATTACACCAAAACCAATGATTGATATCAATGCCACTTTGTAATTGAATAATTTATTCATTCAGTAACACCTTAATTATGTGAGCATACGCGGGCCTTGTAACAAATACACCAATTGTAACACCAATGATTGTGGATAATGCAAATCCTTTCAGCAATCCAACACCAGCCATCAATAATGGAATCATTGATACTACAGCAGTCAGATAAGCTATAAAAATTATAAAGAATGCCTTCTTGTAACGCTCCCTCCAATTCATAGATTCCTTGCTTAGAATTTCATCAGTTATAACAATCTGGTCATCAACTCCAGTTCCGACTGCAGCTATTATCCCTGCTATTGCAGCCAAATCAAGATTATATTTCATCATTGTCAATATTCCAAGAGTGATTAATGCTTCTGACAAACTTATGAAAATCATAGGCAATGAAATTTTTAATTTTCTGTATCTAATGAATATAACAACTGCAACTGCAAGTATTGCAAACAATGCTGCTGTCAAGGCATTCTTTTCAAAAGTAGAACCCAATGTCGGGCTTATTGAATCAAGCTTGACAATTTCCAATGATGTTGGAAGGGCACCTGTAATAAGCACGGTCTGCAATTTTTTCATTTTGTCATTTGCATCTTCCAATGCTTCTTCCTGCGTAGCACCAACCCCAGGACCAGAGATTACAATGTCCCTTGCTGCTTTTCCCTTCAAATCTGCAGCTATGTTTAAGCTGTCAACAGAATTATTATCAAGATACAAATCAAGCGGCTTTTCTAAATATTGATAACCCTGCTCTGAGACATTAACATCCATATTTCTTGTTACATCTGCCTGCCTTTCTGCTGCTGCTTCCGATAATTTTATCTGGAATTCAAACTGGCACTGGTATCCTCCCTGAACTTCATTACATGATCTTATTCCAGAACAAGTTCCATCATTCCTGCATACAAAAGTAACATCCTTTTCTCCGCCATTAAAGACAATTTCGTCTCCTATTTTTGCCTCAAACTTTCCCTGCTTTCCAATCAATTCCTTTACTTCATCCTTTGTTGCGCCTGCCAATTCCACAATTATGTATTTATTGCCCTCAAAGTCCGATGCTCTCTTAAGAATTAACTGCTTAATACCATAGACATTAAGCCTGTTCTCCATGGTATCCACCAAATCCTGATACTGCTGCTCTGTCAATTTTTCTGTAGGGCTTATCAATGCCCTTGTCCCGCCCTGAAGCTCAAGACCTCTCAGAATATTATTTGAAGCTGGCTTGTCAACAGTTATTCCAACATTTTGATTAAGCAAAGTGTAAGTTCTTCTGTCTGTTGTTATGACTAATTTTTCCTCATTGGCTTCAATTGCCCTTGAGTAATCATCCAGCGAACTTATTTTCTGTGAATTAATCTCAAGAATCCTTTCATATGATGTTGGCTGAGCATTCTGCGGAACTGTCATGCCTGCAAACGCTGCAGATGAATTTGTCTCTACTGACCTTATTGCAACACCTTCTTTATCTGATACCGGATGGATTGCAAGGAGAGAGATTAGAATAAACAATACCAGAATAAAAATCCTCATTGTGAATAAATTTTTTATTTTCATTTTTTCTTCTTAATATACCACAACAATATTGAAGCATTTCCAAGATAAGTTGATATTATATCAATTATCAACGCTATGAATATTATCAGGAATATCTCCTTCAAGACAGATGCTGCGGAAAACAAATAACCTACAAATACAGCAGATATGGATGTTATTGTCATTGTCAAACCTGTTTTAATTGACTGCCCCAACCTTTCATACAATGTTCCTATTTTTCTTTTCAGCAATTTGGTTGTCAATAAAATATCTGTATCTATTGAATAGCCTATTACAAGAAGAAAAGCTGTTATTCCTCCTGCGGATATCTGAAAACCAAACAAAGAGATTATAGCCAATGTAACTATTATATCTGTAATTGCTGCCAATATAACGGCCAATGAAGGTATAAAAGTCCTGAATGTTACTGCAACAACCAGGGCCATCAGAATAAATGCAAAAACCAAAACCATGATTAATTGCTTATAAAAAGATTCAGAAAATGTTGCTGAATAAGATTCTGCAGAATACTGTTCATCAGCAAATTCCACTTTTTCCCTCAATGTCCCCTTTATCTGCTCTTCCTCAACATCAGAAGATTCAATTATCAATCCAATATTTTTTCTTGTTGACAAATCTGTCAATACCCTTACATTAATATCATCATATCTTGAATTAAGGAAGGATGAAATCTCTTCTTCATTTAGCCCTTCCTTTTCTATTGTCATTGAAATTCCACCCTTTAGCGAGACATCCCTTTCAATGACGCTTCCTGTCCTTGCATAATTCACTGCAAGAAATATTATGCTTAATGCTAATAATATCAAAGGTATAAGAAGCAATTTCTTGTAATTCTTATCATAAATTTTCTCTAAATTCATCAAAATTTAATTAAATTAGATGATTTAAAAGGTTTTCTTCTTAGAAGTATCAATAATCTTTACTTTGTGCCCCTTGTCCAATGCCTCTACAAGACAAACATCAAATATTTCACAATCAAGATTTGTTCGTATCTTTTCCATTGAATATTTTCTCTTTTGAAGT
>Ga0209542_10001853_pt1 | contig 48875 bp, 61 predicted proteins | sample RifCSPhighO2_01_FD_184028 | JGI IMG/M metagenome (GOLD analysis project Ga0209542, IMG submission 184028) | Soil microbial communities from Rifle, Colorado - Rifle CSP2_plank highO2_0.1 (SPAdes) (version 2) | ecosystem: Environmental > Terrestrial > Deep subsurface > Rock core/Sediment ...
TTCTAATTCCTTTTTACCATTTTCTTTTAATTCATTATACAAAACATTATTATCCAAAATTCCTAGAATTTTATTTGCCATCTCATCTACATCCCAAAAATCTACAGTTAGACAACTATTAACAACCTCAATAACTCCAGATTGTTTTGATACTATTACGGGAGCTCCGTGTCTTATAGCTTCCAATGGGACTATTCCAAAAGGTTCAGAAACAGATGGAACAACAACTAAATCTGCTAGCTTAAAAGCTCTGTTTGTTCCTTCTCTATTTAAAAAAGCAGTAAAAAATACTTTATCTCCAATTCCTAGATTAGCACTTTCTTCCACTATCCTAAACCACATATCACCATTTCCAGCAACTACAAATCTTACATCATCTCTTACATCTAAAATTCTTTTAGCTGCTTTTAAAAAATAATCTGGGCCTTTTTGTAAGGTAACTCTTCCGAGAAATAAAACAATCTTATAATTTTTATTTAAATTAAATGTTTCATCACATTCATAATCCCCAAATTCAATAGCATTATGAACAACTTCAATCTTATCCGGATTTATAAAATAATAATGAGTTATAACATTTTTTAGATAATTACTAACAGCTATTATCTTATCAGCCCTTTCCATACCATATTTCTCCATTTGATAGATAAAATTATTTGGGTTATCTCCAGTTCTATCAATTTCTGTAGCATGTACTTGAACAATTAATGGTTTTCTTTTTCCTTTTTTAAGAGAAGTTTCTTGAGCTAAAATTCCAGCCCCAAAAGTCATCCAATCATGACAATGGATTATATCAAATTCCTCATTTAAAGCTATTTTTGCAGCTGCTTTGGTATATCTTGTAACCTCACTAGCTAAACTACTTCCATAAATAAAAGCTTCATTCCCAGCCAAACTTTTCAGATAATTTACCTTTTCATTATATTCTTTAGAATTTAAATATGGAGTTAATATGCTATTAATCTGAATTATCTTTACATCTTCACTAGTTTCAGAATCAGCAAAAACAATATTCATATAATCTTGTTTTATATCTTTTTGACCAGAAGGCAATACAAATGTTATTTTAACATCTTGTCTACTTAATCCTTTTGTCAGTCCATGGCAGGCAATCCCTAATCCTCCGCTATACAAGGGAGGTAGTTCCCAGCCAAACATTAAAACCTTCAACCATCTACACCTCTTTTCTCTTAAGAATAGTAAATTAATTACTATATAAATGTTTCCTAGGATTTTTAATTTAACTTTTAAATTTTAATCCTAAATTAAGATTAACAATAGTTAATAATCTGTTTAGAGTTTATAACCTTGAATTATGCAAATTTCTTTATTTTAGATAATATTAAGTTAGTTATAGCCTTTAATTCAGCTTTATCTTTCGCTTCAGCCCTAAAAGAGATTAAATCTTCAGTATTACTGGCTCTGATTAGTGCCCAACCACCCTTAAAATAAATCTTTAAGCCATCAAAATTACTCTTCCTTTTGTTTCTTAATAAAGTATTTAACTTTTTAACAATCTCCTTTTTATTTTTTGACTTAATTCTAATTTCATCAGTTAAATAATAATTCTTTCTTAACTCTCTTAAATCATTAAAAAAGCCCCTATTTTTGTTTATCATTTCAATAATCCTTAATCCAGCATATAATCCATCATCATAATAAAAATTTTCCTTAAATCCAAAATGTCCTGAAAATTCCCCAACCAAATCAACTTTTTCTTTTTTTGCCATATTTATTATATAAGAATGCCCAATCTTCCCCAATATTGGCTTTCCTTTATACATTTTAACCACATCTTTAACAACACTTGAACAAACATTTGTATAAATTACTTTAATTTTCTTTTCCAATAATATAGAATGTGATAACATGGCTAATAAAAAATCATTATCTATAATTTCACTATCCTCCGCTATCAATCTTACTCTATCCCCATCCCCATCAAATGCCAACCCAAAACTAGCTCTTTTTCTTACAACTTCTCTTCTTATATCTTCTAAACTATTCTTAATCATAGGATTAGCAATGTGGTTTGGAAATCTTCCATCGGGGTCTAAATGCAATCCATAATAATTTATTTTTAACTTTTTTAGAGCTTTAATAAAATAAGGTCCAACAATCCCATTACCGCTATCAATAATTATTCTTAATCTTTTTTTTACTTTAATGTCTTTAGTTATCCAATTAATATATTCCTTACTATAATTCTTTAAGATAATGTTTTTTTCTTTATATTCAACATTAATCAATAAACCTGCAATATCCTCAATTTCTTTTATTCCATTTTCATAAGTTAGATTATTTGTTCTATTAATAAATTTAAATCCATTCAATTCCTTTCCTAGGTGGGAAGCGGTTATCATAACTCCAGAATCTTGGCTATAATATTTATTCATAACAAAATAAAACAAAGAAACAGGAACAACACCAATATCTATAATTTCTGCATCTATCCCGTAAAGAAAGCTATTTTTTAGATTTTCCGAACTTAATCTATTATCTCTTGCTATAATAATCTTTTTTGCATTTGTAATTTTTTGAAAAGCATAACCTATCTTTTTAGCCAATTCATCTGATAACTCTTTTCCATATATCCCTCTTATATCATTTGCTTGAAATATTTTCATTTTCTATAAAACTTTGCAGCTTGCTCTGGGCTTACTGTATTTATTATCACTCCAGTTTCTAGTTCAAAACCAGCAAAAACAGCCAATCTCGGAGCTATTTTAACATGAAAGTGCGAATTTCCATGCTTTATCGAGTTATGGAAATACATATCATAGCTTGAATTTATTGATCTTAATTTTCTTAAGGCTTTTAATATAATCTCACTTAATTCAAATAATTCATTTTCATTTAATTGTCTTAAATCTTTTACATGTCTTTTAGGCAATATTTTAAGCTCATAATGATATCTAGAAGCAAATGGGGTAAATGCCACAATATTCTTAGTTTCATAACATCTTCTAATACTTTTTGATTCTATTTCCAAGATATCACAATGAACACATTTCTTCCTTGCTTTTGATTCTTCAAGTATATGTTTAGGAATAAAATCTAATCCTACTAATTGACAATGAGAATGTTGGATACTCGCTCCAGCATCCTTTCCATGATTTTTAAATAAAGCTATATGCTTAATTTTATTATCTTTTTCAACAATATTTAATCTTTTAATAAAGAATTTTAACAACATTAATAAATGACTTTCATCAAAATCCCATAACTGCTTTTTTTCATCATTACTATCCACAATTATTTCATGAATACCATAAGTATTTTTTTCAACAAGATATTTTTTACTTTTTACATTACTTTTTTTATTATTTACGGCAGGAAATTTATTATAGAAACTTCTTAATTCCCAAACATCTCCATGTTGCACTCTCCCTGTTTCTTTTGGAGTTAACTTTTCATTTCCAACACAAAAATAACATACCTTTCTTTTCTTTGCAATAAGATTTGGTCTTTTTTCTCTATTAGTTGATATTAATGTCCATCTATCAAGCAAATAATCTTTTCTTAAAGAAGACATTTCATCACCTCTTTATTAATAATTTATAATTCAATATAAAAAGCTTTCTAATGCAAAATCTCAATACTATATATAGTATATAATATATAATAGTAAACTTTATAAAATGATAATTTGCCAAAAATTATATGCCAAAAGACAATTTAGAAGATGAAGATATTTACGCAGAAGAAGGCATGGAAGACGCAATAGACGGCGATGAAATTGACGAGGTTGAACAAGGTTTCATGAAGGGTTATAAAGAAAGAGACATGGCAAAATGTTCACAATGTGGCCGTATCTTAGATGACGAAGATGACCTAGTTGAAATGGAAATTGACGGAAAACTAAAGCGCTTCTGCTCGGATCGTTGTGCAGATAAATATCAAGAACGTGATGAAGAAGAAGAGGAAGAAGAATAAATAAAAATTCTCTTTTTTAACAGCTACTTTGCTCCTTTCTGTTTTAACTTTTTTCTAATTTCATCTGCTTTTTCTTTAAATCCAAATTCTTTACCTGTTTTTAACACCTTATAAGATGTAAATGTAAATATCAAGAAAGCTAAACTTATAAAGATATAATAAACATATCTTAAACCAATACTTTTTATTAAAATATTAACTATATTTATTCCAGAAGCTATTACAATTACAATTAAACTTAGTAAATAAAGCAAAGTCTGTTTCCTTAATGAACTTCCCGGAGCCAAATTTGACAAAGCCATCGAAGTCCAGATTATAGATAATACCCCAAATGTAATGGCCAAAGCTCCAAATGCAATATCAACATTCTTTATTAATTTAAATATAGCATATAATCCAGCTATTATAGCAATAACCTCAATTACAATAATGAAATACTTATTTACCATTCTTTTTCACCTCTTATTCTCCAAAGTCAAATGAAACATCACAAAATTGCGATAATTTATCTATCAACTCTTTATTAGCTCCTTTTTCTAAACTTATTATTATTCCTTTAACACCCCATTCCCTCATCTTTCCTGCTAAAAAATGAATAAACTTTGCTATAGTTCCAGGTTGATTATAAATTAATAATGTGCTTAATGAATCAAAAAACACGAATTTTTTCTCACTAGGAACAGCTCTCACAGCTTCATCCATTGCCACACTTATATCGCTTAAATTTTCTGGACTTCCTATGTATAAACAGTCTTTTGTTTTTTCTAATTTCTTATCTTTAGTGCTAGTAACTGCATCTATAAATAATATTAAGCTAGAATCAATTTTCTCTTTTTCAAATATACTCTTTAATGTTTTATAAGGCTTATTTAAAGTTATATAAACCCCAGGAATTTTTTCATCATTAACTAATTTTTTTATTATACCTATATTTATTTTCTGATAATCTCTTGGATTAACTGTAGCTAAAGCAACAAATTCCTTTAACTCTTTTATTTGATCTTGAAACTCACTTACCTCTTTACCCATAAAAATAACTTATTCCTTGTTTTATTTAAAGGTTTCTAAATGAAAAATTATATAAAGAAATACTTTACTAAAATATTCAAAGAGGTGCATAATGTTTAGAAAATATGGTTTTATTGGAATCTTATTAATTATCTTAGTAGAATTAAATTTCTTTTTCAAAATTCAACCTTTCGCGAACTGGTATTTTCCATTAATATGGGTTGGTTATATTTTAACAATCGATGCTTTAATTTACAAATTAAGAAGAAACTCTTTATTTAGCAATAGACCATTACAGCTTTTTGGTATGTTTTTAATATCAGCTCTATTTTGGTGGATATTTGAATTTATTAATATTTCAACATCTAACTGGGATTATATCGGTCTAGAAAGTCTTGGTGGGCTTAGACAACTCTTTGGTACCATTTCATTTTCAACAGTCTTGCCCGCTTTCTTCGAAACAGTAGAATTAATTAGAACAATTCATCTATTTGATCATAAAAAGCTTCATAAGAAATTTAAGATAACAAAGACATTTCTACATTTAATGATAATTATAGGAGTTATTTGTTTTATTCTTCCAATTTTCATTCCTAAATTTACTTTTCCTTTAGTATGGTTAAGTTTTTTCTTAATTTTAGATCCAATTAACTATTTACATAAACAACCAAGCATTATTGGCCATATCAAATCTAAAAAACTCGCAATACCATTATCTTTGTTATTAGCAGGAATTATAATGGGCATTTTATGGGAATTCTGGAATTATTATGCTATTCCAAAGTGGACTTATGATATTCCATTTGTAGGTTTTTTTAAGATATTTGAAATGCCCATCCTAGGTTATTTTGGTTATTTCCCATTTGCTTTTGAACTTTACACAATGTATTGGTTTGTTAGAAGTTTATTCTTAAGAAAAGAAAAAATTCTAGATTAAAACACAACATTTTTATACCAGTTATATACTATTTAACTTTTATGATAAAAAGTGGTGTACCTGGATTAGATGAGATACTTAAGGGTGGTATAAACGAAAAATCTTCTATTCTTGTTACAGGAGCTCCAGGAACAGGAAAAAGCATATTGGCACTACAATTTCTTTTAGAAGGATTAAATAATGGTGAATCTGTTTTATTTATCACAACAGAAGAAACAGAAGAGTCACTAACAAAAAATGCAGCTTCTCTAGGGATTAATATAGAACCATATAAGAATAAATTATTTATTCATGAACAAACATTATCTACAGAATCTATTCAATCATTAGCTAAACCTATAGAAGTAATAAAGAAGAATAACATAAAAAGAGTAGCTCTGGATTCTATTACTTTTTTTGAGTTTCTTTATCCATCTGGGGGGATTACATTTAAAAAAGGTCTGTTAGATTTTTTAATAAAGATGAAGCAACTTGGAGTAACGCTAATTGTAACCTCACAAAAGTCAGTTACAACAATAGACATAATGGAATATAGCCCACATGAGTTCTTATTTGAAGGTTTAATTTTAGTATCAAGAATAAGAAAAGGTTCAAGTTATGAAAGGGTCATTGTTGTAGAAAAGATGCGTGGCCAAGATCATTCAATAGATATTTTTCCAATAAAGATTGGACAAGGCGGAATGAAAGTATTTCCAAATCAACCACCATTTTCATTAATAGAGCAAGATGAAGGAAAAGGTTTTTAAAATATGAAGAGAAAAAAGAAAACAATAAAGAAAGAGACTTCAAAAAAAACAGAATCTAGAATTCCATCAGGGATTGAAGGTTTTGATAGGTTAGTTGAAGGTGGGTTTAAAAAAGATAGTATTAACCTAGTATCAGGTGGTCCAGGATCTGGAAAAACAATTTTTGCATTACAATTCCTAATAAATGGAATAAAAAAATTCGGTGAAAATTCACTTTATATCACATTTGAAGAAAAAAAAGAACGATTATTTGATGATGTAAAGGAGTTTGGTTGGGATTTAGAAGAACTAGAAAAACAAAAAAAATTCATTTTCTTAGAGTATACCCCGGAGCAAGTTAAAGAGCTTTTAGTTGAAGGTGGGGGTATAGTAGAAAATATAGTAGAAAAAAACAAAATATCTAGAATTGTTATAGATTCCATTTCATCATTTGCTTTATTATACAAAGATGAGTTAACAAAAAAAGAAGCTTCTCTTGCATTATTTGAATTAATCAATAGCTGGAATGCTACAGCCTTATTAACATCTCAAGATAAAAGTGCTGAAGAAGGTTCAATATCAGCAGCCTTGGAATTTGAAGTTGATTCTATTGTTTTGCTTTATCATATAAAAGTAAAAGGTGAAAGAGTAAGAGCTTTAGAAATTTTAAAAATGCGCGGTACTAAACATTCTGGTTCTGTTTATCAAATTGATATTTCTAGTAAAGGACTTTCAGTAAGTACAAATAAAAAACTTAATATTTAATTTAATAGTAAAAACAAAAGATATTTAAATCAACTAAATAATAATTTTAACATGGCACAAAAATCAACATTTGTATTTTTAACATTTGGATTAGTTTTTTTATTGACTTTAGTCTTTTTAAAAGGCTTAACAGACAGCCTTACAGGAGCAGCAACAACTACAATTCCAACAAACATCTTGTTTGGAGTATTCATATTAATACTAGGATTAATAGTTTCTGTTGGTTATTTGCATTACAAAGCCAATCCAGAATAAAAATTACATAAATTGTAAGAAAGATAGATATTTCTAATCAGCTGTAAATTCATCTAACTTGAAAGTTAGTTCAGTATCACTCTTTATTATTCCTCTTGCTTTCAAATATTCTTTAGCTAAAACATAAAATAACAATCCTAAACTCTTTTTTCCTTTATTATTGCAAGGAACAACTAAATCAATATTATTACTTTCATTATTAGTATCACATAAGGCAATTACAGGAATTCCAAGCCTTGCTGCATCATTTATAGCATTCTTATCAGGCCATGGGTCTGTTACTAATATAACTTTAACTTCCATAAAATTTTCTAACTTTGGATTTGTTAATATTCCAGGAGGATATCTACCAGCAAAAGCTTTTGCTCCTGTATATTTTGAAAATAATTTAACAGCTTGCCATCCATTTTCTCTTCTGCAAACAATTAATATGTCTTTAGGCTCAAATTGAGCTAAAAAATTAGCAGCTACTCTTATTCTATTATTAATTTCTTGCACATTTAAAACAGTTAATCCATCAGGTCTTACCCTATAAATGAAGGGTGCCATGAACTTTGTTCTAAACTTAGTTCCTATATGCAATCCTACTTTCAAATATTCATCTAATGGTATAAGTAATTCTTGATCTTGTTCTGCCATTAGAATTTAGCTAAATTAGACTATTTATAAAGCTTTTTGTTACCATTAAATTTATATCTTTTTTTACTAATCAAATATTATGTACGATTCGACTAAACCATATAAAAGACAGATTTTAGACACAATAAAGCAAACTTGGGAAACCCCATATGTTTCTGTAAGGGGGGGAATTTCTCCTATAATAAAAAAGAAGTTTTCTAATGATATGGAAGAGATTTCTCATGTAGATGGAACAGGAACAAAAGGATTTTACCATTGGCAACAAAAAACATATGAAAATGCAGTTATAGATTCTTTGGCAATGAACTTAAATGATTTAGCCATGGATAGAGCAGTTCCATATGCCTTAGAAGATCATATATTTCTTCCAGAAGATGATAGAGAAGCAATAACCTCAATTATTGAATCATTAAAAAAGAACTGTATTCAAAGACATATAGCAATAGTTGGTGGAGAAACAGCAATACATAACAACATGGATGGGTTAGATATTAGCATAACAATGAATGGTTTTATAAAAAATTCTAAAATAAATCAATTTCAACCTGGAGATTATTTAATAGGATTAAAAAGTAATGGTTTACATTCAAATGGATTCACAAAGGTTAGAGAAGTTTTCAAAGAAGAGTTTAGAGAAGAATTTATTCATCCAACAAAAATCTATCTTGAAACAATTTTACAATTAGATACACAAATCGATATTAATGGAATGATGCACATAACAGGCGGAGCATTCACAAAATTAAAAGATATTTTAGATAATAACGATGCAATAATAACTAAAGATCATAAACTAAAACCCCATAGTATATTTAATGAATTATATTCAAGAGGAGTATGCGACGAAGATATGTATAAGACATTTAATTGTGGCATTGGTTTTATCTTTTCTGTTCCAGGAGTTCATGCATATATGGCAATAGCTGGATTGGATGCAGCCATTATCGGAGAGATAGTTCCAGGAAATGGAAAAGTAAAAATTCAATCAATGTTTAGTAATAAAGAAGTAGAATATTAAATTTTCCATTTACCATTTTGCTTTAAAGCTTTTACTACATCGTCTCTCATGTCAATAGCAGCCTGTCTTGCAGCTAAATGAAACTCTTCTGGTTTGAATTTATTTTTATAGGATTCATTTTTCCATGCAGAAGTAATTCCTCTTGATGAATTTACTACAGCTCCATATCCATCATCATTAAAACAAGGAACAACATCTTCAGCCTTTCCACCTTGAGCCCCATATCCTGGAACAAGAAATATTGTTTTAGGCATTATCTTTCTCAACTTTTCCGCTTCTTCTGGATAAGTTGCTCCAACAACAGCTCCAATTGGAGTATATCCTCTTTCTCCGATTAATTCATTCCCAACTTGATGAACATACCTTGCAACAACTTCATAAACTGTTTCTTTTCCATCAATTATTTTATCCTGTAATTCTCCTGAACTAGGATTACTTGTTTTAACTAAGATAAATATCCCTTTTCCATGTTCTTTACAAACATCTATAAATGGTTTAATTCCATCACTACCAAGATAAGGAGTAACAGTAATAAAATCGACATTTAAAGAATGTAAATTATCATTGATTAAATTAACTTTTCCCAAATGTCCATCAGCATAAGCATTTGCAGTATTTCCAATATCATTTCTCTTTGCATCTTCTATTACAATAAGTCCTTTTTTTTGTGCATATCTTGCTGTTTCTTCAAAAGCCTTTACACCTTCACTTCCATATTTCTCATAAAAAGCCATTTGTAATTTTACAGCAGGAACAATATCAAATATATTGTCTATTATCAATTTGTTAAATTCAACTATAGCATGCCTTACTCCTTCAAAAGGATTATGATAATCTTTTTTATCTTCTTTTATATGCTCAGGAATCTGCTCTAATGTTGGGTCTAATCCTACAATGCAGGGATTTCGTTTTTTATCGATAAGATTAAGTAATCTATCTGCTACATTTTCCATGTTTATTTGATATTAATTGAATTTTATAAATATTTATATAGTTAAGATTCATATTATAGACTATGGAAAAGTATAAAGAGGATTTTATTGAATTGCTTTTAGAAACAGGAGCTTTAAAAATTGGTTCTGATTTTGTATTAAAAAATAATAGAGTTTCTCCATATTTTATTAATCTCGGAGATTTTAACGACAGTATAACCACAGCAAAACTTGGAGAGTTTTATGCACATACATTGGAAAATCATTCTGATAATTTTGATATAATATATGGAATCCCTGAAAGAGGCGTAGCTTATGCTATAGCAGTTTCAATAGGCCTTGGAAAACTAGGAATTAACAAACCATGGTTTTTTACTAGAAAAATGCCTAAAGAATATGGTGAATTAACAAATACATCTGAAATAAAAAAAGCAAACCTTGTTGGAAGATATCCGGAAAAACACCATAAAATAATGCTAGTTGATGATGTATTTACAGCAGGAACTACAAAATATGAAACTAAAGAACAACTTGATAAACTGCTAAACAATCCGGAGTATTGTGCACTCATTATTGCTGTTGATAGACAAGAAATTGGAGTTGATGGTAAAAATGCCATAGAAGAGTTTACACAAAAAACAGGAATTCTTGTAATTTCAATAATCAATATTTCTGAGATATATAACTATTTGAAAACTAAAAAAGATATTAATCAAGAGCATGTAAATAAAATTGCAAACTATATTCAAATTTACGGAACAGAAGCAGCAAAAAAAGAGATTAACCTTGATTAAGAAGTAACATAGCTATTTATAAGAATTGCTTTATTATTCTATTTATGGAAAAAATAGATAGATCATTAGAAGGGATAATATCTGAATTAACAGCAAGAATTCCAAATTCTCAGATTGACAGGCAGGAAGTTATAGATATAAAGATAGATAAAGATAATAAATTAGTAAGAATATTTCCGGAAGATAAATATGCAGAATTTTGTCCACCTTATGAACAAACAGCCACAGAAACTCCAATTCTTGAACCTATAATTAAATATTTTGAGAAAAACGGTTACCATACAAATTTAAAATAAAAAGAAAAAAGAGATTAAAGATGTTTCTTCTTTAAATCATCTATCCATTTCTGTGAATTGCCTTTCATTGCAGATCCTAAGCCTATACCTAAAGCAATTGCTATTCCAACTGCTATAGCTCCAACAACAAGCAATACTAAGTTTTCAAGTAAGGATACTTTAATTCCAATTTGTTTTAATGAAATAACAATCGCTATTATCATTATTGTTAATTTTAGTATCTGTCCACCTAGTGCTCCGCCTCTCATCTTTGTTGACTTATTTACTTTAAGTTCAACATAATGAGCTACTGCAAATCCAAACAACACTATTAATATAGCTGCTATAATATTAGGCATCCAACTTACAAATCTGTCAAGTAGTATTGTTAATGTTCCTAATCTTAACAAGTCAATTGCAACCTGTAAGAATATTATAAATATATACCACTTGGTTATCTCTCCTAAAACCGAACTCCAATGCGTATGTCCTACCGCTTTACTTAGTTCAGCATTTCTAACAGCAGCATCTAATCTTAATTTTTCTAATATCACTCTTACAACATGTCCAAGAATTATAGCTATAAAATAACCGATAATTAACACAATTATAGCCGCAATCAATCCCGGCAATATGTTAACAAAACTAAGCCATAATGTATATAATGGACTAATAATCTGAGTACCTGTTGATACTAAGTCTGCCAATATACTTCACCTCCATTTTTGTAAAGTTTATATTACATCACAATTTTTTCTTTATAAATGTTTCGTTATACATTTTCCACTTTTAAATGAAAACAACTAAGAAATTGCACTTAAATCAATCTTTTTTATCATACTTTCAGCTGCCTTTTCCCCTTCTTTTATAGCATCTCTTACTTTTTCAAAATCTAAAGGCCCAATATTGTAAACATTTGGTTTTATTACAAAATTAACATAATCTTCTTTCAAGTTTTTATTAGCCAACTCATTCATTGTGATAGAATAACTTTTATTGATAAATTTAAAAATGTTAAATCCAGTAAAATTTCTTACATCAATTAATCCAGATGCTAATTGCAAGAATGGTGCTAACTTTTTATGCTTTCTTTTAAAATGTATTTCAATTTCCTTAGCTTCTTTTTTTAAAAAAGTTTCATTAAACACATCTTCAAATTTTTTAACATTCTTCTTTCTCTTTTTCATATCCATCTCATAACTTCCTAACTGAACTCCAACAACAACTTCAGCTCCCATCTCTTTTACAACACTTACAGGTACAGGATCAATAATCCCCCCATCTACCAATATCATCTTTTTCATTCTAACAGGAACAAAAACTCCAGAAACAGATATACTTGCCCTAATTGCTTTTGCTAAATCTCCTTCTTTTATTACAATTTTATTCCCTGTTTTCAAATCAACAGTTACAATTGCTAATGGTATTTTTAAATCCTCAAAATTTTTATTTTGTAATAGTTTTCTTATTAATAATTCTATACTATCTCCCTTTAATACACCTTCTTTTGGAAAAGTAAAATCCAATAATTTTTTTACATTTGTTGTTAAAGCTAATTTTTCTAAATCATTTGCATTAATTCCAGAAGCATAGAAAGCAGCAATTAGTGCTCCAACTGAACTTCCAGCCAAATAATCAATAGGAACATCATATTTCTCAAAAGTTTTTAAAACTCCTATATGTGCAAAACCCCTTGCACTTCCTTCCCCTAAAGCAAGACCTATTTTCTTCATAACAATAAGAAAGATTTAGAGTTTAAAAAGTTAATTAATAAACACTTTTCAAATCGAAGTAAGATAATTTTTTAGTTCTCTAATTTCTTTGAATCTTACTGCGTCTTTTTTGAATACTGGAACAATATTCCTTAACTTTTTATAAACTTCAAAAGTAATAGGAGATAATTTGCTGTTTATTTTAAGATAGTCTACTGCCTGTAGTATTGCCATATATTCTATAGCTAAAACTTCAAAAGAATTATGGATTATTTTATTAGCCATTATTGCTGCATTAGTTCCCATGCTTACTATATCTTGGTTATCTTTATTAGTTGAAATGCTATGAATATTCATAGGAAAAGATAAAGTTTGATTTTCTGCAACCGTTGATGTGGCTGTAAATTGAACACCTTGCATTCCAAGATTTAAGCCAAGCTTCCCAAGATTTACGAAAGGTGGTAAAGTTTTATTAAGGTTATCATTTAGGATGAAAGCTAATTGTCTCTCTGACAGCATAGAAAGTTTTGTTATTGCAATTTTTAGTTTATCCATTTCATGAGAGATATAATCTCCATGAAAATTTCCGCCATGAAAGACATTTTTATTTTTACTATCAATCACAGGATTATCATTCACAGAATTTACTTCTTCCATTACTATTCTTTCACTATTTTCTATTGTTTCTAAAATTGGCCCCAATATTTGAGGAACGCATCTTAATGAATAATATTCCTGCACTCTTTCTTTTAAAACTTCCTCCTGAATCTTCCAATTGTAAAGATATTCATGCCTTTTTTTTATAAGTTTGTTTTTGGATAATATTTCTCTCATTCTTTTAGCAATTTCATTTTGTCCGTTATGCAATTTAACTGAATTTAATTCTTTAGAAAATGAATCGTCATAAGACTCAAAAATTTCTTGGAGTATTGAAGAAGCAAGAATCATTTCAGATAGTAATCTTTTTGCTAAAAGAACATTAATAACCCCAATGCCACACATAGAAGATGTGCCATTTATTAAGGCAAGACCTTCTCTTTTTCTTATACTTATTGGCTTTAATTTCAATTTATTAAATATTCTTTTTGTAGAAAATACTTTACCATTATAGGAAACTTCTCCTTCCCCAATCATAACAACAGCCAAATGAGCCAATTGGACTAAATCTCCACTTGCTCCAACACCACCATGTTCCGGAATATGTGGATAAATGTCTTTATTTATCAAATTTTTAAGTAATATAACTACCTCTTTTGTGACTCCAGAGTAACCTAACATTAAGGATTGCAATCTCGATAACATTAAAGCTTTAACACACTCATGAGAAATAAGATTTCCACCACCAGAAGCATGACTTCTTATTAAATTATATTGCAGTTCTTCTTGTTCAACATCTTTAATTATATATGGTGCCATGGGGCCAAATCCAGTATTAACTCCATAGATAACTTTGTCCTTTGAAAATTCTTGTAAAAACTGAAAATTTTTGTCAAGAGAATTAAGAACTTTCTTATCTAAGACTATTTTTTCTTTATTATATATGATTCTATAGAAGTCGTCTAATGTAATCTTTCCATTTCCTATTATTATCATATTAACCTCTTTTTAATTAATAATAAGTAAGAGCACTTGTTTAAAAACGTTTCTCAAATCATTTTTAATCTTTCTTATTTTCTTCGTTTCTTAATTGAAAACCAAGCCCTCTTTGAGAATCTAAAACCGTAACTGCTTTATCTCTTGTTTCAGAAGGTACTTTAAATATTCTAGTGTATTCTGTAATTACAAACTTTTTAATTGTTGGTTTGTAACCTTCTTTTAGCCATAATATATTTTCTTTATCAGAATTAGTATATTCTGCTATATAATCCGGACTACCATCTCGATTCTCATCAACTATCAGAGCAGGAGTAAAACCATCCCCCTCTGCCAGATTTATCATACCATATAATTGATTATAATTTAGTTGTTGTTTATGAACATTAGAATTATCACAACTCAATAATAAGGTTGTAGTCAAAGTCAATGCAGTTGCTAATTTTGTTATTCTATTTCTCATTTTAATCATGTTTAGTAAAAAATATTAATTTATAAACCTTTCGATTAATAACCACTACAGAATAATAACTTATTTTTTGCCCCTTATTTGATATTCAATCTCTCTTATTTCATCTAATTTAGCTTCTCTTTCTTTTCCGTAAATCCCCACCTTTATCACAGGACAAGCAAACCCAACAGCTAAATGGGCCAATATATTTTCACTTGTTTCAACACTTCTCCCGCTTATTATTGGATATATCTTATTCTCTTTTGCTATTATTATTAATTCTTTAACTTTTATCAAACTTCCAACTTCATCTGGTTTTATTATGATTGCATTTATACAATCTAAAGCTTTCTTTAATCTTTCAACATCTCCTTTAATTAAATTGTCTCCAACAACTAAACATTTACTTCCAATTTCTTCCTTTATTTTCTTAAAACCTTCAAAATCATTTTCCTCTAAAGGATCTTCTAAATAAACAATACCATGATCATTAACTAAGTTTATCATAAATTCTATTTGTTCAGCTCTTGTCAAACTTCTTTCTTTTAATTCTTTTGAAAAGTTCTTATAATTATAATCTCCATTAAAAAAATTATTAGCATTTACATCAATTCCAAACTTTACTTTAAAATCAAAATCTTCATTTTTCTTTCTTAAAATATTTTTTAATATTATTATTGTTTCCAAATTGCTGTAATTAGTTGCCCATGCCCCATCATCAGTTACCTCACTTTTAAATTGTTTATCTAGTTTTCTTAATACTTTTTCAGTATATTCATGAATTATCTTATTCGCATTAACAGCTTTCAAATAAGAATTTGCTTCTGTGCTTAATAACAAAAATTCTTGAAAATCAGTTTTTATTAATTTATTAGTATTCTTTCCACCACCAATTACATCTCCCAATGGTCTTGGAACTTGTTTTACACCTTTATCAATAAAACTCCAAACAAAACCTCTAGAACTTGCCTTTAATATTGCATATTCTATAGCAATTGTTAATTCTTTATTTACATTATGTTTTTTTAACACTTCTTCAACTAATGTAAAATCTTCAAATTTTTGAAATAAAAAGTTTTTGAAATCTTTATTTAATTCATCAACTAGTTTTATAGCTTCTTTTGGATTATCTATCTTTGGAATAGAAGCTTCAAATTTTCCAAGGTCTGCTTTTAATATTATCTTTATTGTTTCTTCTCTTTTACTATTATAAATTCTTTCTGCTTTAAGTTCCTTTATTATCATAAAATTAAAGAAAATAGAAAATTTATATAGTTTTGCTAAGAAAATCATGATATATACCACTTATAAAAAGTTACAAATAGGAAGTTTTATAAACACTTATTTCTTACTAAATTTAGAGAAAAAATGAATATAAAAAACATAGGAAAATATCTTCCAATAGCATCTTTGATTATATATTGCTCTTCATCAGATTATAATAAAGATAAATTTTTAAAAAAATATGCTAAATTATCCGGACACTATCTTTACACAGGGGTAGGTGGAGCTGTTTTAACAGCAATATATTTTTTAACATTCCCTCCAAAAATTCCAGAAACAAATGGAAATAATAATGTGACAATAGAAACACAAAAGATAATAACAGGTTCAAAAATAGATTCTTTAGAAAGTATAATTAAATAAAAAAAGAAAATAACTATCCACCAACCTTCTCAGGCAATGGTCTTTTAATGGTTATTGGCAATATGTCTTTATCAAATTCCATTTTAGCTATCTCAATCGGACTATAATTTATCTCTTCTAAATCATCTTCTTCCAATTTTAATAACAAAGGAGCTCCCATAGCTATCTGTAAAGCTCTCGCTCCTATTATTCTTGCTTTCTCATATTTTGTAAACTTCATCATTTTTCTAACACCTTTCTCAATTCCTTTGTTTTCTTTATTGCAACATCAATCATTGTATCAATTTCCTCTAAAGTTAATCCTTTGCTTCCACCCTTTTGTAATGCATTAATAATATCATCTTCGCTTACAGCAACTGTCAATCTTGCATCAACAGCTTTCTCTTCTTTGGTATTAACATCAACTACAAATCTTTGTCCAATCTTATACAAGGTGCAAGTTATAGGCATTCTTTTTAAAGGTAACTTATCCTTTGTAAATTCACCATAAACAACTTTATTATTTTCTAATTTAGGCAATACTGCATTTTTTAAAGCAGCTACTGCAGCTAAAGCACTTGCATCAAGTAAATTTCCATCATCATTTATTGTGTATATATCTAAATAAATCATCCAAACTAACTCTCCTTCCTTTATGCAAAGTTTTTTTGTGTCAATCATCTTGCTTTCTCTAATCCCTCTGTCAACAACTCTAGCTAACTCAGTTGCTGGTCCTCCAGGAGGCCCAGATTCAAATTCAGGATTAGACAAAGGCAATAATTCAGCTCCAGTTATTAAAACACCTTGATCAGGCGTATCTGGAAAAGGAGTTCCAACAGCCATTTTAACTCCAGCCATTACTTCTGTATTTCCAATTAAAACTCTTGCGCTTCCTTCAGCATGAATACTTACTCCAGTTTCAACAATTATTGGTTTTCTAAATTCTTCAAGTTTTCTTCCATCAACTCTTTTGTCTTTGCTCAATAAAGAAACAATATATTCTTTAACATTACTATCAATCATCATTTTTAGCAACCTCGTACTTTTCTTTCAATGTCTTTTTCTGCAGTTCATAAATTTTCTTGCAAGCTTCTCTTGACATCTTTAAAGCTTCATTTAATTCTTTCTTTGTTACATTTCCATCTAATTGCAATAAAGTAAATTCATTGCTTCTTGGCATTAGTGCAGTTGGAATATCTGTACTTCCACCTTCGCCTTCAAAATGCTCTTCATCAGCATCTAAATCTAAAGCAATTTTATCTCCTATTTTTCCAACACTTACAGCACTCACTAAATCTTTCATTGGTATTCCAGCGTCAGCCAAAGCCATAGCAGCCGCATTTATCCCCGCACATCTTGTTCCAGCGTCAGCTTGTACAACCATGATAAAAACATCAACAACTGTATTTGGAAATTGTTTTAAATCAACAGCTGCAATCAAAGCATTATGTGTTACCAATCCTATTTCAACACTTCTTCTGCTTGGTCCTGGTCTTTTTCTATCAGTAACTGAAAAACTCATCATATCATAAATTACTCTTAATATTCCAGTTTCAGGATTTTGTAAAAATCCAGGAAATAATTCTCTCGGTCCGTGAACAGCAGCAATAACTTTTGTCTTTCCCATTCTGAAAAATGCGCTTCCATCAGCTCTTTTGATTATTCCAACTTTTGCTTCCATATCTCTTAGCTGGTCAAACTTTCTTCCATCAGCTCTTTTATCATATCCTTTTGTTACCATTTTATTTACCTTCCAAGAAAGCTTTTATTCTATCTGTTAATCCTTCCAGATGACTTTCTTCTTCAATTTTATAAATAGCATTTGTAGCCAACATTTCCTTTTCAGGATCATGTCCACTTATCCATACTTTTCCATTCTGTCCAACTATGATAAAACATCCAGTATGTTCTTTTATCAAGCTTACCATACTTCCTTGTTTTCCAATTATTCTTGGAACTTTGCTTGGACTTACATCAATTATCTTTCCGCCTTTTAATTTTCTTAATCCAGGTCCTTTCATTGTTAAATCAATTATCTTGCTTCCTGCAACATGAATTATTTGTACTGATATTATATCTCCATAATCATAATATTGGCTTAAATCAGCTTTCTTCTCAATAAAATCAGAACTTCCATCTTTCATACTTAGATTAGCTTCAAAAGCCCATCCAATTTCAACTCTCCATCCACTAAATCCCATATCAGCTATCTTTCCAATAATAACATCTCCTTTCTTTGGGATATATCTTCCGCTTAAAGGAATTAATTTTACTAATCTTCCACTTACATTTACAATTCCAAGTTGAGTAGCAATAATATTATCTCCTTCTCTAAATGTCCCACTAGCAGGCAAATAATCCATTCCTGTTGCTAATACTTCACCAGGAATTACAATTGATCTTTCTTTTACTTCTAATCCCATTTTATCCTCCCTTACTTCCTATAACTTTGCTTTCCACATTTCCCTTACATAGGTGATTTAAATCATTAAACATATCAGACTGCATTCCAGCAGGCACTTCAATAACAACTTCTAACTCTCCTTTATTATTCCATTCATCTTTTGTTAGTTTTCCATATTGTTTTAATATCCCATAGCTTTGTCCTGAAAACTGTGCTGGAATCTTTATCCAAATCTCTCTTGTTTCATATTTTATTGGTAAAATCTCTCTTATCTTTTTAACAATATCATTAACTTGTTGTTCAGCTGTTTTATTATAATCAATTTTTACTTTCGCTTCTTCTAATGCATTTTCTATCCTTGTTATTGGATGAGGAATACTTGTCTTTGGATCAACAGCATTTCTGTGAATCAAATTTACAATCTGCTTTCTTTTTTCATCCATCAATTTTCTTTGATGTTCAGCTGTTAATTGTATTTCCCCATGTTTTATTATTTCAATTGCAACTTTTTTCTTGTCATCAGTTCCAAAAATTATTTTCATCTCATGTTCAGAAGCCAATAATCCTTTCTTTACATCTTTGAAAATATTGTCTGTAGTTATTACATCTTCTAAACTTCCCGTTCCTTCTCTGAAAGCTAAAGCTTTTTCTAAATCTACAAGAATTTCAAAATGTTCATTTCCTTTCTTTAGTCTAGCAGTTACTGCTTTCTCTATATCGCTCATTTTCCTATAAATTTCTTAATGTAATCCTTTTTAAATCTCACAAACTTTTTTTCATCAGTTCTTATATAAGCTCCATCTATTCTTTCAACATCAAAATCTTTTCCTAATAATTTCTGTAACATAGAAATTGATAATTTTATACCTTCATCTATTGACATATTTTCTCTATAACTCTTTAACAACATGTCCTTAATTTCATTTTCAAACTCACCAATCGCAGTTGCTTTATATTCAAAATAGATTCCAGTTGGATCTGTCATAAATAATTTTGGCGCTCCATTATCTACCCCAGCAAATAATATACTAACCCCAAATGGTCTTGCTCCACCATATTGTGTAAATTGTTGTTTCATGTTACAAATTTCTTTTACAATAGAATGTGTATCCATTGGTTCATCAAATGTTACTCTGTGTTGTTGAGCTAATATTTGAGCCCTTTCAATTAAAACTCTTCCATCACTCAATATTCCAGAAGCGCTTGCTCCCATGTGTTCATCAATTTGAAACACCTTTTCAATAGAACTTGGAACAATGAATTTCTCTAATATTCTTTTATCAGCTACTAAAATTACTCCATCCTTACAAACCATTCCTAATGTGCTAGTTCCTTGTCTTACTGTTTTTTTAGCATATTCTACCTGTAATAATCTACCATCAGGACTAAACATAGTGCTAGCCCTATCATACCCCATCATCTGATGACTCATGTTTTGTTGCATTTCGTTTGCCATTATTTTTTCACCCCATAAATTTATCCTTTGCTTTATTTAATATTCCACTTACTCCATTACATTTAAATATTACTTTTTTTCCATTAACATCTTTTATTAAGCTTAATGCCATTTTAACTTCATCTACACTTTTATTATTTATACTTATTATTCCTTTGTTATTTTTATATTCATTAATATGAATTAATCCAGCTTTTGCTAGTCCAAGTTGTCCAATAAAATCCTTAATTCCATTGTTTAAAGCCATTTTAGCTTCTTCTTGACTGATATTGCCTATTGTTTCATAAACTAAATATCTTCTGTTTTCTTTTAAGCTAGGTAATATCGGTTTTATCTTCATATTTTAACCGAGAAATTAGTTCTTTTTTCTAGTTTCTCTTCTCTCGCCAAAATTACTAGAAATAAAGGGTTTATAAGCTTTTTGCTTCAATTTTATAAAAATATTAGTTTTAATGCAGCGCAAAAGATTTAGAAAGTTTTATATACTACTTAATAGTAATATCTTATATTAAAATGAAAGTTAAAATATATTGTGGCAATAATACAGTACTAGCAGATGAATTAACAAGTAGGTTACGCATTGATGGAATCGAAACAGTTTTTTCAGATAAAGAAATGAGCGTTCAGCAAAATCTCTCAGGAATTGATGTAATAGTATTGCATCCACCTTATGAAAATAGATTCGGCGTGTGGCAATCAATTAAAGATTTCATTGAGAAACATAAAGAAATTCAATTTTACATGCTCGCAATAAACGCTTCAGAAAGAAAAGAGTTTTTCGGCAATAGAAAAAATTTATTTTATATTGATCAAACAAATCAAACAGAATTTTTTGAAAATCCAGGAAGATATATAAGAAAATAAACAAATAGAAGATTTAACCCAAGATTATCTCTTCAATATCTTTTAGTTTCTTAATATTTAATTGATACGCTTCTCCATATTTTGTTTTTCCATATAGAATAACTAATTCTTCTTTTAAAAGATCTTTAAGAACACCATTTACAAAACCCCTTAAATGTGGCGGAATTCCAGATGTTAATCTTTCATATAATAAATGACCTTTGCTAAAAGCATGATTTGAATATAACCTCTTTAGAATATTCTTTTTTATTCTTAAATAATCATCACTGCTTAATTTTCTTCCCATACAAAGATTAAGCATTCTCTCTATATAAAATCTATTATAATTAATATTAATAGCCAATATCAGCCAAAAATAGAAACATTTATATACTTTAATCTTATTATATCTAATATGGAAAACAAAACAGCATTTTTACAAATATTCGGAGACTCTCCAATACTTAGAGTGCTAGATTTTTTGGTAGTAAATGAAGATTTTGATTACAGCATGACGGATATAGCAAATCTTTCTGGAGTTGGTTATTCAACTCTTAAGATTTTCTGGGCTAAATTAGAGAAAGAACAAATAATAATAAACACAAGAGTAGTTGGCAAAGCAAAAATGTATAAACTTAATTTAAATAATCCAATAACTAAGAAATTTAGAGATTTTTATTGGGAAACAACAAAACAAAAACTTCATGAGAAAATTAAACAAAAAGAAATAATTCTAAAACATTAAATTTATTCTTTTATATTATCAATCAAACTTAAAGCATTTCTAGCTTCTTTTTCATTCATTCCAATTATCTTACCAAATGTAATTAATGAATCAAAACTTCTTAATTCAAATTCATTTCTAGCAAAACTTCCAATTAACATCTTAACCTTATATTTCCTGCATAACCTAACATTCAACATCATTCTTCCAAGTAATTTTCCTCTTTCTTTGGAATTTAATACTTCATTAAAGCTAAATCCTATTGCCATATTATTCTTCCTAGCAATTTCACATAACACTTGATTTAATCCTGAATTCCTATAATGCATAAAATCCTTTCCTGCATTCTTCTCAGGAGAAACTAAAACATCTAAATCTTTATTTTCCAATAATTTCCTATTATCCCCATTACTTTCAATTATATTTAACTCTCCTTTTCTTATTTTATTATTAAATCTTATTTTTAATATATCTAATTCTAACTTTTTAATAATTTCACTTTCTTTCTCAAACAATATTATATCTTTAAACATAATAATCAGAGATTTTAGTAACTTATATAAATTGCTATTAATCCTTTATTTTATGAGAATTAATAAAATTATACTAGCTAAACCACGAGGATTTTGTGCAGGAGTAGAAAGGGCAATAGATGTGGTAGAAGAATGCTTAGAAATATTTGGTAAGCCAGTCTATGTTAAACATGAGATAGTTCATAATAAACATGTAGTAGATAGATTAACACAAAAAGGAGCAATAACAGTAGATTCAATTGAAGAAATTCCTTCCGGAGCCATCGCAGTTTTTTCAGCTCATGGATCTCCTCCTGAACATTTTATAAAAGCAAAAGAAAGAGGAATAAAAATAATTGATGCAACCTGTCCTTTAGTTACAAGGGTTCACATAGAAGTTCATATGTTTACAAAAAAAGATTATAAAATAATCTATATAGGACATAAAGGTCATGCAGAAACAATCGGTGTTCTCGGAGAATTACCAGGAAAAATGTTCTTTGTTGAAAATATTGAAGATGTTAATAATCTTAATATAGAAAACCCAGATAAGTTAGTATATTTGACACAAACAACATTAAGCGTAGATGAAACTAAAAATATTATTGAAGCTTTAAAGAAAAGATATACACAAATAAAAGATCCACCAGGAAAAGATATATGTTATGCTACAACAAATAGACAAAGTGCTGTAAAGGAATTAGCAAAATATTGTGATTTAATATTAATTGTAGGATCGAAAAATTCATCAAATTCAAAAAGACTAGTAGAAACAGCTAAAAATGCAAATGTAAATGCATTTCTTATTGATGATTTAAAAGAAATTAATCAAAATTGGTTAGAAAATATTTCTGTTTTGGGTATTAGTTCTGGTGCAAGCGTCCCTGATTATTTAGTTCAAGAAGTAGTAGAATATTTTGTAAAACAAGGAGCTAAAAAAGAAGAATTAAATGTTTTAGAAGAAAATATGATTTTCCAAAAACCTAGAGATTTAAATAGAGTAAAGCAAGAAATGGGGTTATAGAAAACTTTTTAAATCATCATCTTACATAAATTCTTAAGTGATTTATATGAAACCATCAGAAAATAAAATACCAAGACATATAGGAATAATTTTAGATGGGAATAGACGTTTCGCTAAACGTTTAATGTTAAAGCCATGGAAGGGACATGAATGGGGAGCAAAAAAAGTAGAAGCCCTATTTGATTGGTGTAAAGAATATGGAATTAAAGAATTAACATTATATGCTTTTTCCATAGAGAACTTTAATCGTCCAAAACAAGAATTTAATTTTTTAATGAACTTATTTAGAAAAGAATTAACTCGTATGTTAACAGATAAAAGAATAGATAATGATAAAATAAAAACAAATTTTGTTGGTAGGTTATACTTACTTCCAAAAGATATTCAAGAATTAATGCAAAAAAATACCAAAAGAGCAGAAAAATATAATAATTATATAATTAACTTTGCTGTTGCATATGGTGGAAGACAGGAAGTCATAGACGCAGCAAAAAAAATAGCAGAACAAATTAAAAAAGGTAAGATAGATATAGATAAAATAAACGAAGAAACATTCTCTAAAAATTTATATAATAATGATGACGTAGATTTAGTAATAAGAACGGGTGGAGAACAAAGAACATCAGGATTCTTAATATGGCAGGCAAACTATGCAGAATTAATTTTCCTGGATAAATATTGGCCAGAATTCACAAAGAAAGATTTTGCTTATTGTATAGAAGAATACTCAAAACGTCAAAGAAGATTTGGTCATTAAACTTCTATCATAACTCTTTTAACATTTTTGACTTTCTTAATTTTAGTTATTAATTGATTTAAAATTTTTATGTCAGTAACTTTAATAATAAATATACATTCCGCCATATTGTTGTTTATTGTTTTTGCATTTGCCGTATTAACATTAACACCAATTGAATTAATATTATTCATCAAATCAGCTAATAATCCGATTCTATCATCAGCAACAACCTTTATTTTAATTAAAACATTGAAATTATCAAGCCAATTTACATCAACTAATCTATCTTTCTTTGCAATTTTAATATTTTCACATTCAATTTTATGAACAACTATCTTCCCACTTTTTGCACCTATTCCTTTTATTTTATCTCCAGGCAACGGATCACAACATCCAGCAAAACTTATTTTTGGATTAACTATGTTTTTAACTTTCAATAACCCAGAATAACTTTCTTTAGCAACTTCTTTTTTTGTGAAAGCCTTTACAGGAATTTTATCGCTTCCCCTTATTGCTTGTAATATCTTGCTTCTTGCCTTCCCGCTTTTAACAAATTTAAGCCAATCTCTGCTAGGTTTATGATTCTTGTCTGTTATTATCTCAACTATATCCCCATTTTGTAATTCATGATTTAGAGAAACAAATATTCCATTAACTCTTGCTCCACTACATTTATTTCCTAAATCACTATGGACTTCATAAGCGAAATCAATCGGACAACTTCCCTTTGGTAACTCTTTAACTTCTCCCTTTGGAGTAAAGATATAAATTTTATATCCCAAAACATCAACCTTTAAATTTTGAAGTTGCTCTTTTGCATCTTTGCTTTCTTTCTGCCACTCTAATATCTCTTTCATCCATTTTAATTTTTTATTAACATCAAAATCCTTACTTCCTTTATACATCCAATGAGCAGCAATTCCTTCTTCTGCAATTTCATGCATCTCTCTAGTTCTTATTTGAATTTCTAAAGGAAATCCCTTTGGCCCAATAACAACAGTATGTAAACTTTGGTATAAATTATCCTTTGGTTTTGAAATATAATCCTTGAATTTTCCGTCAATTGGTTTCCATAAATTGTGAACAATCCCCAAAACATCATAACATTCTTGAATATCATTAACTATTATTCTTACAGCAATTAAATCCATAAGCTCTCTAAAATCTATGCCTCTAGAAATTTTTCTGTAAATACTGTAAATATGTTTAACCCTTCCATCAATTTGATTTTCTATTCCAATTTCTTTTAGTTTATCTTTTATTAATTTAACAGCTTCCAATATTCTGTTTTCCCTTTGTTTTACAGTTAAATTAAGATTATTTTCTATTTTTTTATATTCTTCAGGATTAATATACTTAAAAGCTAAATCTTCTAACTCTCCCTTAAATTTAGCTAATCCAAGTCTATAAGCAATGGGAGCAAATAATTCCATAGTATTTTTTGCAATTCTTACTTGCTTTTCTTTATCCGAAAAATGTAAAGTCCTCATATTATGTAATCTATCAGCTAATTTTATTACTATAATTCTTATATCATTAACACTTGCTAACAACATTTTTTTCATATTTTCAGTAATAAATTCAGTTTTATCTTCAAAATGTAATTTGTCAATCTGTGTCAATCCTTCAACCAAAGAAGCAATCTCATTTCCAAACTCTTTTTTTATATCTTCAATTTTATATTTAGTATCTTCAGCAACATCATGTAATAAAGCAGCACATATCATTTTGTCATCTGCCTTAATTGTTGTTAAGATCAATGCAACATTATAAGGATGAATAAAATAAGGATCTCCAGAATCTCTTTTATTTCCTTCATGTGCCTTTTCAGAGAAATCAAAAGATCTTTTTATTAATTTAACGTCAGTTTCTTTATTATATTCTTTAATTTTTTTGATTAAGAAGTTGACGTCCATAATATATAAATTAGATTTAGATTTATAACCTTTTCTGTATTAACCTTAAAACAGGTTTTACATCAAATTTTCCAGAATTTTCTATTACAATTATATTATGTTTATTTCTATAAGCCTCATCTAAGCTTGTATCAAAAATTTCAGCCTCTAAATTATCTTTTATTTTTTGTTTGTTGTAACCTCTTTTATCTAATCTTTTTTCTAATACCTTTAGATTACACCTAACTATAATACATAAATCAACATATTTTCTTGGTAGATAATGACTCAAATGCCCATCAATAATCAAATTTTTATTTTTCTTTATTATCTTAATTAGTTTATCATTTAATTTATCAACATCTACATCTATCGTCTTTAATTTTTTGTTATATTTTCCTATTTTATTGTTTTTAACAAATTTGCTTATTTCAAGAATACCATATCTTAATTTTTTACCTAACTTTTTAGCAATTACACTCTTTCCAGTTCCAGGAGTCCCAGATATACAAATTATCATAAAATAATCAAGAATTATGATGTTTTAAATCTTACGAATATTCTTATCATCAAATTCTTTACATAATGCATTATATAAAAAAGATCTTGTTTCCGTCATTCCTTTCCAAGAAGATAAAGTTTCAGCAGTTATCTTACCAATATCTTCAAAAACAGTATCATCAAGTTTTGGATAAGTATTAACATAGGCATATAATGAACTTCTTAGATTTGAATGATTATGTGTCTTTATGCCCCTTAATAATACTGATTTAATCTCAAGTTCTTCTTTCCTTTCTCTTACCAACCTGTGATTTCCTTCAATCTCTTTTTCTAACTCACCTATCTGTGTTTTAAATCTTCTAGCCTGATTTTGGATATATATTCTGCTATTTTTTCCAGGGTTATATTGTTCACCAAACGCAACATACGCTACTAAGACACCAAGTTCTTTATGTCCATATTTTTTAGAAATTCCTTCTATCATATCAATCAATTCATCAGCTTCTGTCTTTTTCATAGTATTTATATCAATAAAAAAACTTAAAAACCTATCCATTTGTAATTTAGTTTTTACTTTCAATCAGAAATAACACTACCTTTAAAACTCTTTGCTAAAAATATCCTGTTTAAATTATCTATATTTTTATTTACAATTAAAGTTTTTATCTTATTTTTCATTATTATATTGGCTGCCATAGAATCTAAAACAAAATGTTGTCCTGCTTTAAACTTTATCTTTCTTGCCATTCCGAAAAACTCTTTAAAGCTTATATTAGAAATAAATTTAGCATTTTTAAAATTTCTAGGGTCTTTATTATACAAACCATCAACATTTGTTATATTTATCAATAAATCAGCTTTTATTGCTTTAGCAACATCTGCGGCTGTTCCATCACTTGTCATTCCAGGATGAAAGTCAAGAGCTCCACATATGATTAAACTCTTTTTCTTAAATAATATTTTTAAATCAGTCATTTTTTCAGGAATTTCTTTAATGTTAAATATACTCGCTAATAATCTAGCATTAATCCTAGTTGCCATTATTCCTATTAATGATCTAGATTTCATATCTAGTTTTTCATGTTCTAATGGTTTAATGTAATTTCTAGCAGTCTTTCCACCACCAGTTATAATTATTATTTTATTTCCCTTACTTATTTTATTAATAAATTTCTTAAAAGAATCAAGATATTTTATATCAACATTATCTGGAACAATAACGCTTCCACCTAAGCTTATCACCACTTTTTTCATAAAAATAAAATAAAAATTCCATTATATAAATCTTTACACTAATCATCCCTTAAGGATATGCTCCAAATTTCCATAATTTCTCTCCATTCCTCACATTTTCCATTATCATCATATTTTATACAAATAGCCCCTCTATCATCAATTTCAGTTTCCTTTATCTCACCAGTAGCAGGATCCATAATTGCAACATCATAATTTCCATCTGCATTTTTCACATTACTTAGAGAATGTATTGCAATAGCATGTTGCCCACCCCACCCTTGTATTATAAGAATAGTAAATTCGTTTTTACTAATAAATTCAAAGAATATCATATTTGGAGCTACAGGAAAAAAATCATCTCCTGTTCCATTTATTGTTGAAAAATTAACCCCTCCAGCAATATAAGAGGCATTATAAGCAACACTATTGCCAACTATAGTTATACTCATATTTATAGGATATTTTGTTCCATTTATCCAACCTATTATCCCATTTGAAAAGTTTATCATAGGGGTACCTAGAGTTTCATTAGTTCTGAAAAATCTATGTAATCTATTTGCAGTTTGATTAACTCCAAGACCTCTCAATAATCCCGGCAATGTTCTGTTCCAATATTCTAATCCAGAAGCCGTAACAGCTGGTACGCAAGACATGTTTCCATGAGGTACATATGTCCAATTTTGAAATTGTTTCACTACAGTTATGTTTTTTGTATGCGTGTAATTTTTAGTTATTCCAATAGAACCAGGACTTCTATCTTGTCCAAAAAGGGTATCATTTCCTCCACCAACTCCACCATTACAATTAACAATATCATTTTGATTTAGTGTATCTTGTAAAAATGAATCAAATGTCGTACTACATTTCATTATCTCTCCATAATTTTCTCCTTCACTTAAATTCATAACACATAAACCTTCTTTAGGGGGTTGTTGCGGTGGATTACTATTATCATTAATAAACATGCTCCATTGTTGTGCAGTTATTCCTATACCGTCTGAAACCTCAACTCTTACTAAATGACTTCCATTAGAATAATAATCAGAAATATAGTTCCATGAACTTTGATAATTATGATAATAATCCGGATCTTGAATATAAGCTAATTTATTATCATAATACCATCTATAAATTAAAAGATCATTTTCAGGATCAAAAGTTTGTACATAAAATAAAACACTTTCTCCTTCTTTCATTGAAATAGGGTAAAAGTTTGCTGGAGAATAAAATTGTATTATTGGAGGATTATTTGTTGGTATATTTTTTACTTTTTTAGCCCCTAAAACAAAACTAGATAATACAATTAATACGATTAAAATTAAAAATAGTCTCCCCTTCACCATCTATATTAGAAACATCTTGTAATATAAATAATTATTGCTGTTCTAGAATAATAGTACTAAATCTTTAACTAACTCATCTATGTTTAAATATTTCCTAGCGGCATCGACTAACGCTAAAGTTTTTTTACTATCATCTTTTGCACCTTCACTTGTGCTTATTCTTAATTGTCTTTCTAAAACAACTTCATATCCTTCTTTAGCTTTCATATGTCCAGCTACTAAAAATCTTTGCTCTCTATTGTTATGGCTCATGGTTTTTAAAAATTTCCCCAACATTAAATTATATTCTCCCCTTCCATATTCTACTTCATTTCCATTAAAGAAAACATCCCATAAATAGGCTCCAATATCACTCTGAGAAAAAATATTTCCCACAACTGGCAAATATCCATCATCAAAATAGCTTTCACTTAAACCATCTATTTTTTTAGCAACTTTAGTCAATTCATTTAATAACAAATCATGATCTAAGCTTTCTATTAGTTCAAATCCATCTGTCTTTTCCAATAAACCCCTATAACCCTCATTTGCTAACATTCCGGCCATCGGAGGATTTGCTCCCGTATGAAGTATTGTAACTCCACCTTTAGTTCTAATAGCATAAGGCATCTGTTTCATTAACGTTACATATCTTTCTCTGCCTTTTCCACTATCTTCAATTCTATCTTCTAAGGGTCCAGCAATATCTTCAATATTTCCTTTGCCTATTTTCATATGATATATATGCATAAACTCATGATTTCCCAAAATAGGAATTACGCTTTGATCTTGATTATCTATTAAATCATCTAAAATCTCTAAAGATTTATCTTCATATCCAGTATAACCATGAACTAAATCTCCATCAAAAACTAATATATCAGCTCTTCCTTCTTTTTTTAATATATCAAATCTATCTCTAACTCTTCTATAATCATCCCAATTTCCTTGAATATCACTTGAGACCAATATATTTCCTTCATCAATATCTCTTATTTCCATATCGATATGACTAAATCTTGATTTATAAATCTTTCTATTTACAACTACTAATTAGTAATTAATCACTAGCAAACAATCTGCTATCTTTAACATCAAACAACTTCATTCTAGCCCCAGCATCCAAAAACCCATGAGCATAGTTTAAGGCAGCAAAAGCAGTCACAATATCTCCCTTATCTCTAAAATGCTTAGCATCATCATAATATCTTTGAGCCATATCCAAAAAATCTTTAGCTACATCTTCTAAATTAACATTTTTCGGAACTTTAATCTTTACTTTAGACAAAGCCTCTCCAGTTATATTAAAATACTTCTCTAGTTTTTCCTCTGTTATTTTATCTTTCATGGTAAATAACTATTTGTATTATTATCGAGCCAAATAAATAAATATTTTGAAAAGTATAAAAATAAGATTATTAAGATAATTAAAATTATATAAGCCCAAATTTTTTTATCCATAACAGTTATTAATAATCATAGCTATTTAAGCTTTACCAAAACCATTTTAAACCTTTACTTTAATTTACTTTTATGTCATTATTACAAGCTATACTTTTAGGCATAGTTCAAGGCTTAACAGAATGGATTCCAGTCTCAAGCTCAGCTCATTTAGTTATATTTCAAGAATATTTCAAAATTAAAGCTTCTATTTTGTTTGATGTTCTTGTTCAAGTTGCTTCATTATTCGCTTTACTTTTTATTTTTAGACAAGATATTAAAAATATAATTAAATCTTTTTTTAACAAAGAGGACAAAAGCTATAGAAAATTAGGTTTTTTAATTATCTTCGCAACAATATTTACTGTTATTATAGCCTTATTATTCAGAAAACAATTTGAATCTTTCTTCTCTAACTTAACTGTAGTTGGAATTTCTTTAATAATTACAGGAATTATTTTATTCTTAACAAAATTTGCTAAAGAAAAATATCAAGAAATATCTTATAGACAAGCTTCTTTAATTGGAATAACACAAGGAATTGCAATAATCCCAGGCATTTCAAGATCAGGCTCAACAATTTCAATCGGAATGTTGCTTGGTATTAATAGAGAGCAAGCAGCAAGATTCTCATTTTTACTTTTTATTCCAGCAATTATAGGAGCTTTAATCTTACAATTAACAAATTTTAATCCAGTAAAAGAATCAATTTCATTTTTGGCAATCGGATTTATTTCATCTTTAATTGTAAGCTTTTTAACATTAAAATGGTTATTAAGAATTATAAAAACTAGAAAATTCCACTACTTTTCAATTTATTGTATAATATTAGGAGTTTTAATTTTAATAATATGAAAAAAACAATACTAACTGCATTTTTAGTATTTGTTGTAGTCATATCTACATTCTATTTATTAAAAAACCAAGAGCCAACAGCAGATGTAGTTAAAGATAAATTGACAGTTACAAAAGTGATTGATGGAGATACCTTAGTTTTATCAGATGATAATCATGTTCGTTTAATAGGAATTAACACCCCTGAAAAAAACCAATTTTACTATCAGGAAGCAAAAGATAAACTAACATCTTTAGTTGAAGGAAAAGAAATAAGTTTAGTTAAAGATAAAACAAATAATGATAAATATGGTAGATTACTAAGGTATGTTTACTTAGATGATGTTTTCATTAATGAAGTCATGGTAGAAGAAGGTTATGCAGAAGCTATTGAGTATAAACCAAATCTGGCTCATCAAGATGAATTAGAAACAGCAGAACTTGAAGCTAAACAACAACATCTCGGATTATGGAAAGATTATAAAGAATCTCTATCAGATTGTCAAAAACTAGGCTGTCCAGTTAATACACAATTTGTTGGGTCTAAAAATTCAAATTATTTTTATGATTGTAATTGTGTTTACGCATCAAGAATTAAAAAAGATAACCTAATATGTTTTTCTAACAAAGAAGATGCTATCAATGCAAGTTATAAACAGTTAAGGGGTTGTTAATAAGAAAATGATGCAAGAATTATTAGTAAAAACAACAAAACACCAGGAAATTGTAATTATCTCAGATAAGATTAAAGATATTATTAAATCATCTAAATTAAATCAAGGAATTTGTAATATTTATTCTACAAACACAACAGCTACACTAATTGTTAACGAAGTTTCAGAGCCAAATCTAAGAGAAGATATAATGAATATTTTTAATAAAATTGTTCCGATGCATGATAACTATAACCACGATAAACTAGATAATAATGCAAATGCTCATCTTAAATCAACTTTAGTTGGATGTAATCTTAACATTCCCTTTAAAGATAGTAAATTATTATTGGGAAAATGGCAGGATATTGCTTTAATAGAACTAGATGGTCCAAGAGAAAGAAAGCTTATTGTTTCTTTAATTAAAATTTAATCAAAAACCTTATATACTTCTTTATAACAAAAATCTTTAGGTGATAAAAATTAAAATATTTTCAATAATAACAATAATCTTACTCTTATCTTTACCAATAGTCTTATCAGAAGAACAAATTATTCTTAATAATCTAACGCAGGATGCTTTACAAGAAAAAACCAAGAATATGGATTTTAAAAAATTATCGATAATTTTACCAATAAATGCTCAACTTCATATCACAAATTTAGATAGCTATGTTTATCTGCAAGTTACAGAAGATGGTGTTTTTCTGCCAAAAGAATTAGATAAAGTTAATATCGAGATTTCAGCTCACCAAGATATTTTATATGACTTATTTTATGGTAATCCGACAGAAGAAAACTTGAAAAAATATATTGAAGCAGATGTCATTGTCATAAAACCATTGTCATTCAAGATGCAAGTGTTAAATGATGTCTTAGAAGAAAAACTTGGAATCAAAATTGTTAAAAATAAATCATTTTTTCACAGAACATTAGCTCATTTATTTGCAAAAGTTATAGTTAAATTTATGAATAAATAGCTTTAAATAATTAAACAACATATATTTAAACATGAAACTTTGCCATTTCAAAGGTTGCCAAAAAAAAGAGCATATTTGTATTCATGAATCAATTCTAGTTGTTCTAGCTACTGTTTCTATGATGTTGATATTTGTTTATTGGTTATAAAATGCAAAAGAAATCAATCTTTACAAAAACCTTTGGAGAATATCCTTTAATTAAAGTTCTAGATTTTTTAATATATTCTAGAGATTTTGATTACTCAATTACAGAGATTGCTGAAAACGCTAATATAAACTTTCAAACATTAAAAAAAATATGGCCCAGACTAGAAAAAGAGAAGATAGTTATATCTACAAGAACTTTGGGTGGAATGAAGCTTTACAAAATAAATATAAATAACTCATTCGTTAAAAAATTAATAGAGTTAAATGAACAATTAGTTTGGGACAACGCAGTTTAATTTTTAGGCTTTTACACTTTGTCTTGCAGTTTCAATAACTTTCCTTACATCACCAGAAAATATCTTGCTTGCCCTTAATATCTCTACAGAAATAATACTTCCATCTTTGGCAATATCAAAAACTATGCCATTAGGAAGTTCAACACTTTTCCAATATTTTCCTTCCTTGAGTTTTATATCTAATATATCTTCTTCCTTATCATAGAATTTTTTCATTTTCTTAGTCTAACCAATATGCTGTTAGTATTTTTATAGTTTTGCCTTTTGTTTTATAAACAACTTTTAATAATCTATTTGAGGGAGGTATTCTGGCAATTGCATTATATGCATCTTCCCAGTATTTATCCTTTAATTTATCTGAATTTTGTATACAATATTCAACTGCATTATCAGTAATATCTGGTCTTTCTTTTCTTTTTCTAATCCAATGTATAGAATATTCAAAATTCATGATATTAACAAGATAAAAAACTTTAAAAATCTGTCTAAATAAGTAGTTTTATGAAAACTATAGCCATTAACCTAACAGATTGTTATTGTAAGGAATTTGATGCCATTATATTAGAAGTAAATGAAAACAAAATTATTCTAGATAAAACTTGCTTCTATGCAACTTCAGGCGGTCAACCAAATGATATTGGTTTTTTAATAAAAGATAATGAAAAATATGAAGTTATTGATGTAAGAAAAGAAGATAATGAAATTATCCATATTTTAAAAGAAAATAAATTAAAAGTTAATGATAAAGTTCATGGAATTATTAACTGGGATTTAAGGTATAAACATATGAGAATGCACATTGCTCAACATTTACTTTCATCTCTAGTTTTAGATGAGTATGATGCAGAAACAGTTGGTAATCAAATAGGAGCAGAAACTTCAAGAATAGATTTTGAACCTTTTAGGCCAACTCAAGAAATCCTAGATTCTTTAACAATAAAATTTAATGAAATTGTAGATAAAAAAGTCCCTGTAAAAATAACATTTATGTCTCGAGAAGATGTTTTAATACAAATAGATGCTAAACGTAGAAATTTATTTTCTAGACTTCCTGAATTCATAAAAGATATAAGAGTTATAGAAATTGAAGGTATCGATAAATGTCCTTGTGGCGGAACTCATGTTAAGAATACTTCTGAAATAGGTTATATTAAAATATTATTAACACAAAATAAAGGAAAAGGTAAAACTAGATTAATATTTGAATTGGAATAAATGAATTAAAGAGTTTACTGAAAATTTTCCTAATTTGGTAGACGTATTGTTACATAATTTATTCCTTTATTTTTTAAAATTGGATGAATCTCTGATTTAGGTCTCATGTGATATCGTCCCATGATGCTTACAATTGGTTTATCTGTTTTTCCAGCATATTGAACCATTGTTTGACCCATTCTTTTTTCACGGTATTTAATTATTGTTGCATCGCTAGAAATACCATAGTCAAGAGACAGAACACTTAGTTCACGATATGATAAATCCGTTCCAATTACAGGTACTTCAAACTCATCTGACCATTTAATAATATGCCCAATACTACTACTCTCTTCTTCATAAAGTTTATCGGCTTCCGAAACAAGCGCATCAGATAAAAATCTTATTTTTCTAGTCTTGGGATTATAGGTTCTAGAGTTTAAAAATTCGTGTAATAAATATCCTGGTTTAGCTAAAGCTATACCTTCTCTTTCTATTTGTTTATGTAGAGGATTTCCATGTAATTCTCCGATTATGATTATAGAAGGATCATTAGAACCATGGAATGTAGGTATACATTTGATATCTTTACACCATCTACGGATATCCCCCCGAAGAAGAGTTTTTCCAGATATATCTCCACCCATACCCAAACCAATTAAAGCAGCCTGAAGATCTTTTAAGTAATAATAACCATAAAACTTAAATGATTCCATGTCTCCTTCAATTAAAGATCTTCCCATTCCACCATACATCTGTAATAAATTTTTTGGAGGAGTATTAAATATATAGGAAATTGAATTTTCTATTTTAGTGTTATCATTTCCACTTGGATCAGTTATTATTAATGGATTATTTCTAACATACTGATAACCACCTTCACTAGGTTTAAAGATTGGATCATTACTAATAAATTTACCATTGCTTGGATTATAATATCTAGCATTAAAGTAATTTAATAAGCTTTCTTGATCATACTCTTTGGATGTAAAACCATACTTCTCTTTTCCAATAGAAGAGAAACTTAGTTCTTTTCCAAAAGGCAAATAATTAGCTTTAAAGTTAACATTTCCTGAACTATCTGTTTCTAAAGAAGTTGATCCAATATTATCAGAACTAAAATAAACTATTTGATTATCCTGTATTTTAGCTAATCTTTGTCCTGAGTAGATATAACTTATAGGTGCATTGCTTTCTACTTGAGTTAATTCAGACGTTTGAGATACAACTTGATTTATAACAAATGTATCTTCGTTTCCAATAAATACATAATCAATTGATTGATCTCCAACTATAACTTTTATTGTTTCTAATTTAATTCCACTTGGATAATTAACAACAAAAAACTTAGTTTCAAAAGCTTTCAATAATTCATCTTGTATTATTGTATATTGATTATTTATTATAAAAGTTATCTTATTAAAGTTTTTATCAAGTTTATTATAAATTAAAATCTGTATAATATTATCATTAATATTAACATCTTCTATTTCAATAGCATTTAATTGAGCAGAACTAAAAGGCATAACTAAAAGTAAAACTACTAGAAATATTCCAATAACCTCTTTTTTCATAAAAATATTAATATTATTTATCTATTTAAAGCTTTTTTAAACAATAATTCTATCATAGAAATCTATTTAAATCTTCTCGATAAGCGTTAATCATGCCAAACTTACATGAAAACACATTAAAACTAATAGATATAGCATCAAAGAAACTTAATCTTCAAGATTCATTAATAGAAGTAATTAAAAGACCTCAAAAAGTAATAGCTGTTAACATCCCAATCAACATGGATAATGGAGAAATTAAAAATTTCCTAGGTTATCGAGTTCAACATAACAACGCTCGAGGTCCATATAAAGGCGGTTTACGTTATCATCCTCAAGTTGACTTAGACGAAGTTAAAGCTCTAGCTACCTTAATGAGCATTAAATGTGCAGTTCTTGATCTTCCCTTAGGCGGAGGAAAAGGTGGAATTGAAGTTGATGTTCATTCATTATCAGAAGCTGAAATTGAAAGACTAACAAGAAATTTTGTTCATTTAATTCATGAAATTATCGGTCCTGATCAAGATATTCCAGCTCCCGATGTTTATACTAATTCAAAAATAATGAGATACATAGCAGAAGAATATTCTAAAATTAAAGGTCAAAAAATATTTGCTGTTGTTACAGGAAAACCTTTAGATTTTGGCGGAAGTAAAGGCAGAGATCAAGCTACAGCTCGCGGTGGTTATTATGTTTTAAAACAAGCTTTACCTAAATTTAATATGAGTAAAGGCCATGTTGTAGTTCAAGGTTTTGGTAATGCAGGAGAAACAATAGCTAAAATATTGCATGATGATCATTTCAAAGTTATTGGATTATCTGATTCAAAAGGAGCTATTTATAATAGGGATGGAATTGATGTTGATCTAGCAACTAAACATAAAAAAGCAACAGGATCATTAAAAGATTTAGATCAAACCGAAAACATTAGTAATGAACAACTTTTAGAGTTAAAAACAGATATCTTAATTCCAGCTGCTCTAGAAAATCAAATTCATTCAGGAAACGCAGATAATATCAAAGCTTCATTAATTCTTGAATTAGCAAATGGTCCAACAACTCTAGAAGCAGATGAAATATTGCAAGCTAAAAAAATACCCGTAATTCCGGATGTTTTGGCTAATGCAGGCGGTGTAACAGTTTCTTATTTTGAATATATACAAAACTTATCTAATAACTCTTGGAGTGAAGAATTAGTTTTAAAAAAACTAGAGCAAAAAATGACAAAATCTTTTGAAGATGTTTATGAAATTTACAATAAAGAAAAAGTTACTTTACGACAGGCTGCCTTCATGCTAGGAATTAAAAGAATAGTTGAAGCAATGCATAAATCTTCTTTGCTTAACATTAAAACAGCAATTAAAGTAAATCAAAAACATTAAATATTTTATTACATATTTATTTTTATGGTATGGGGATTATTGATAACAGCATTTTTAAACTCTAATACTTTATTATCTGAACCTCCAAAATCAATATCAGAAATAGCATGCCAAGAATTATCTGATAAGTTTCAAGATTATTTTGATGGTAAAATAAAGCATAATCCATTCTGTGCACCATATTATAATGGAGATTTTAAGAATTTTTTATATGTAACAAAAGAAGGTGATGATATCTTTAAAATTGTTTATGAACAATATAATAGAAGAGGCATAATGATTGATGAAATAGATGAAGCTATAGAAGCAATGAGATTAGCCGATAGAAATTTGTTGGAAGATGAAACTTTATTAAGACCATCAAGAATATTATACCTAGTAAACAGAGATGATTATATTAAATTAATGGGAAATATTAGAAAAGAAGCATTAATTAAAGCAATTATGAAAAATATGAAACAACAATATAAACCTGCAATAAGATATAGAACACCTTAAATTAATTGTAAATATCTAAATTTTAACAAACAACAATACTATCCCCATAATTACAACTGCAAACCAAACAAACTTATTCCAATCCCAAACTTTCTTCCCATCAAAATTCCAAAATGGTATCATATTAAACAAAGCAAGCCACGAATTTATTTTTACTCCAAAATTTCCAACATCTTTAAAAAATCCAGTTGCAAATAAAGATATTAATAAAAATATCCCGGCTAAAACTAAGTTTACAGCAGGACCCATCAAACTTATCTTTCCATTTTTCTTCTTATCCACATTTCCATGAATAAAAACAGCTCCAGGAGCAGCAAAAACAAATCCTAAAAAAGATATTAATAAAGTTAATAGCAACATTCCTTTAAAAGCTCTAAACTCTGCAAATAATTTATACTTTTGAGCTAAAAATTTATGCCCAAGCTCATGCAATAAAAAACCAACTCCAACAGTTATTAAACTTAATAAGAATAATAATAAATAACTTTCAATTATATTCTCACTTAACTTTGCTTGATATAAAACTATAGTAAAAGCCAAAGAAATTGCAATCCAAGCCAATAATAATTCTTTTAACTCTTGCTTAGAATATCTCATAATTCTTTTAAAATTGTAAGCTTTATAAAACTTATCTTATCTCTAAATTTATGAATAAACTAAAAGAAGCAATTAAAATATTGGAAGTAATTGAAGGTTTAGATAACATTGTAATCTTAAACGAAAAAAATAAAGAATTTATTAAAAATATAGAAATAAAGAATAATATTGGCGTTTTTGATTGTCTAAAGAAAAAAAATTTAATTTTCATTACACATGATGAAAGATTTCGTGAACCTCAGGAAAATTTAGTGATAGAAGAAAATGGAAAATTAATATTTCCATCAATACAATTTATCGAACTTTCAAAGTTTAAGGCAATTTCTTCTTCACCATCGTCTAAACTTCATAATCCATTGGTAAAACATCTTAAACTTAAAATAAAAGATCATGAAGCTTCTATAATCATAGGATTTGATTAACTTATCATTATCCTTATACTTCCAACAACTTCATTATTATCCATTAATGGACTTGCTATATTTTTTATTTTTGATCCATCTTCAACTTCACATTCAAATTTATAAACTCCTTTCTCAATCATTATATTTTTGATATTTCCTTTGCTGCAATGTTCTCCACAATTAAATACCTCACAGCAATTCCCGCCAACATAATTCTCTTTCTTACAATAACTATTTTTAGCAATCTTATTCATCCAGATTATTTTATTATCATTATCAGTTATACAAACCCCTTCTCCAACTAAATCTAATATTTCCCTTAATTGTCTTCCATTCTCTTTATGAAAATTATTAATCAAATTATTTTTTTGCAAATACCAGCTTTTAGCCATTCCAATTCCATGATAATCAATTATTCCTTCACTTTCCATAACAGATAAATATTTTGCTAAGGTTATTCTATTAATATTAAGTTGTTTAGAGATATCAGTTCCAGAACATAAATTTTCATTCTTTTTAATAAACTCAAGAATTCTAGCCTTTATATCATTATTTAACACCTTTTCACCGTTAAATTAGAATAACAATCTTATTTATAATGATTATCAATATTTATTATATATATTTTACAAAATAAATATTTATATAGTTGTTTATCTATATTGATTATCGATACTAACGACTAATTTTAATAAAACTTGGGGGTGTAGCTTATGACATGGCGACTTGACAACGAAGGATACCTTTACGAGGATGAAGAAGAATAATTTTCTTTTTGATATGGTAGCGGGTTTGCCTCTTTATCCCGCTCCCATATTATTAACTTTTGAATGAAACATAATTTTAATAAATAACCTTTACATCATATTATATACTTTTGTGGGGGGGTTTCATAAAAACAAATATACATACCTCTTTTCCCTCCTTTTTCTATATGGTGATATGAGCTTGGGGTTTTCATTTCATACTTAATCGACACCTCTTTTTCCCCTTCTCACACCAATAAGAAGGTTTTTAAATAGTTATTTTAGAGTATATAATATGAAATTTTCTGAATTAAATGAATTCAATAGAAACTGTTTAGAAGATCTTTGTAAAGAGATAAAGGGATTTAATCAAGAGAATATTCAAAAATGGTCTGAAAATGTAAACATTCAAATTCCATATATCTCAGAAAATCTTGAAGTTTTAGATAGTATTTCAGAAAATCCAATATTCCTTGGATATAGAGATAGATTACTTTATGAAGATTCATCAATAGGAGAAACTGAAATTAAACAAAGAGCTACAAAACAGCTTAGAAGAAGTATTAATGAACTTCTTTCAATACAATTTATAGGTAGTTTGGGTGATATAGATCATTCTTTGTCACAGTTATCCTATTCTATTCCAGATTATCTGCCCAGTTACACATGGGGGTTCACTTTAAAAGATAACAATGAAAAAAGACGTAAGAACGAAGATTGGCTATATCAATTAGTATATAAAGAAACAAATTCCAAAGACTTAGCAAAATTTCTCTTATCTAAAAATTGTTAATATAAATTTAAATCTATCTTTCAGGACCTCTTTTAGCAGCTTTGTAAACTTCATATTGTCCAATAAGACTTGGATCTGAATATATTCCTACAGGTCTTGTAATTACTCTTTCTCCCATACTCATTTCAGTATGGGGAGGCTTAGCAATTACTACTTCATTTACTCTCCATGCAAACTCATCAATTTTTATAGGATTCCTCTTTGGGTCTAATACTCTGCTAGGTATAAGTTCTATAATATTATAATTAGCTTTAATTTTTCCAGTTTGTTTTTCAAAATGACGTATTAACGATTTTTTATATGCCTCCGCAGCTTTTTTATTTTCAAATACATATTCAGGACCTCTTGTGCCCAGTTTTTCATATATAGTAAAAAATATTTCAGCATCAGTTAAACAAATATAACAATATTTTTCATCTTTATCATTTGGTAAAATTGTTATTCTTTCTGGTTTATTCTTTCCAGTAAAATCTAGTTCAGGATCAATATCACTTTCCTTCATTAATCTATAAATAGCATCTTCATCTGAAATTCTTTGTAAAAATCTCTCAACCTCATTACCTGGAGTATTTATAGCCTCAATACCAACAATAGTTGTAAATGTAGCTGCTAAAGCAGCCATTCCAGCAGCAAAGATTATAGAAGGACTTGGCATAACAGCAGTTCCACCAATTACAGGACCGTAAGACTCCTTAGATTTAACAACATCAGGGACTGGACAAATTCCATTTCTACAACCACCCTTTCCACTAGGATCAGTTATTGTTAATGGGTTGTTTCTAACATATTGATAACCACCTTCACTTGGTTTAAATATTGGATCATTACTAATAAACTTTCCACTTGATGGGTTATAGTAACGTGCATTAAAATAATTTAAATTACTTTCATCATCAAACTCTTTACTTGTAAATCCATATTTTTCATCATTTATAGAACTAAAACTTAACTCTTTTCCAAATGGAAGATAGTTAGCTTTAAAGTTAATAGTTCCACTTGAATCTGTTTCTAAACTTGTACTTCCAACATTATCTGAAGAATAATAAACAACATTATTATCTTGTATTTTAGCTACTCTTGATCCTGAATAAATATAACTTACTGGAGAATTGCTTTCAGTTGTAGCTATAGCTTGACTTGCTTCTTGTAGAGCTGTATTTTGTTGTAAATTAAATGAATCTTCAGTTCCTGTAAAATCATATTTAGCTGTATTATCATTTATTATAACTTGTAAACTTTCCAGTTTAATTCCAGTTGGATAATTAACAACAAAGAATTTAGCTGTAAAATTACTTAATATTTCTTCCCGAATAACTTGTTGTTGATTATTTATTATAAATACTTCTTGATTAAAATCTTTATCAACGTTATTTTGAACTAAAACTTGTATCGCATTATCATTGACATTAACATCTTCTATTTCAATAGAACTAAATTGAGCAGAACTAAAAGGCATAACTACAAGTAAAATTACTAGAAATATAACTAAAGCCTCTTTTTTCATATATAAAGATAGTTTCTATAACTATATAAAAATTACTATCACAAAATTAACAAAGAAGTTTTTATATTAACTAAACAATTTATAACTATGCAGCTAACAATAATAAACTTCAAAAATTATAAACAATCTTCTTTAAATAACACAATAAAACTAGCAAAGATATGTGAAAGAGTAGCCAAAAAGACAAAAAAACAAATAATGCTTGGAATTCAGATTCCAGACATTTATAGAGTTTCAAAAGCAGTTAAACTTCCGATTATCGCTCAACATATTGATCCAATCCAATATGGAAGATTTACAGGTTTTATTCTTCCTGAATCAATAAAATTTAATGGAGCTTACGGAACTTTTCTTAATCATTCAGAACACCAATTACCATTAAATTATCTAAAAGAATGTATTCAGGCTGCAAAAAGAGCTAAACTTAAAACATTTGTATTCGCTTCTAATATTAAAGAACTTAAAAGAATATCAAAATTTAAGCCAGATTTTATTTTAATTGAACCTCCAGAATTAGTTGGTGGAAATATCTCAGTATCAACTGCAAAACCTTCTTTAATTAAAGATTCAGTAAAAGCAACTAAAATCCCTGTTTTATGTGGAGCAGGAATTAGAACTAAAGAAGATGTAATAAAAGCTTATTCTCTTGGAGCAAAAGGGGTTGCAATAGCCTCTGATTTTGATCTATCTAAAAATCCTGAAAAAGAATTATTATCTTTAATCAAAATTTAATCTTCTAGATATTAAAACAAATATCCTTCCAACAAAATATATTATTAATGTACTTATTACAATATAAACAAAGTGCATCAAATCTAAAGCCTTTGTCTTAAAGAAAACATTCAATGGACTATAAACAACCAATAATTGTAATCCTATCGTGCTTAACACAGCTAGCCAAAGCCATCCATTTGAAAATAATTTAACTTTGTATTCACTTCTTACAACAAATAATATTGCCATCTCAAAAAATACCAAAGCAGTAAATGCAACTGTCCTAGCTTGAACTAAATCTTGCAGATTGCTCTCAAATAAAAATAACACTCCAACTGTAGCTAAAATAGTTAATATCATAATTAAAATCCCAAGTTTTTTTGTTATTATATGTTCATCTTTTTTTCTTGGTTTCTTCTTCATGACATCTTTCTCTCCTTGATCAACAGCTATAGCCAATGCAGGCAATCCATCTGTAACTAAATTTATCCATAATAATTGTATAGCTAATAAAGGTAAAACAACCACTCCATTTCCATCTTTAATAAAAATTATAGCTAAAAATATTATTAAAATTTCCGCTATATTCGTAGATAAAATAAAATTAACAAATTTCTGAATATTAGAATAAATATCTCTCCCTTCTTCAACAGCATTCACAATAGTTGCAAAATTATCATCAACTAATACCATATCACTAGCTTCCTTGGCAACATCTGTTCCTGTAATTCCCATAGCTATTCCAATATCCGCTTTCTTCAATGCAGGAGCATCATTTACTCCATCTCCTGTTACAGCTACAATTCTTCCTCTTTTTCTTAAAGCTTCAACTATTCTAAATTTATGCTCAGGATTAACTCTTGCATAAACATCATAATCCTCAACTTTTAAAACAAGTTCTTTATCACTTATATTATCCAAATCTTTTCCTTCCAAAGCCTTTCCACTTAATCCAATTTCTTTTGCTATGGCAATAGCAGTATTTTTATGGTCTCCTGTTATCATAACAACTTTAATTCCAGCTTCATTGCATTTTTTAATAGCCTCTTTAACTTCTTCTCTTGCAGGATCTATCATTCCTTGCATTCCAACAAATATTAAATCACTTTCTTCTTTTTTATCAAATGGTTTGTAAGCAAATCCTAGAACTCTCAATGCTTTATTGGCCATCTCTTCATTTGTTTTTAATATTCTTTCTTTATCTCTAGCATTTATCGCTCTTATTCTTCCTCTGTCATTTATTTTTGTACATTTATTAACTAAAACATCAACAGCTCCCTTAACAAACATTACTTTATTATCATCTATGATATTTATAGTAGACATTAATTTTCTTTCACTTGAAAATGGAATTTCATCCACTCTTTTATTTTTCTTTTCTAATTCTTCTTTATCTATTCCATATTTCTTTGCACTTGCTATCAAAGCCCCCTCTGTTGGATCACCTAAAACATCCCATTTATTTTCTTCATAAACTATTTTAGCATCATTGCATAAAATCCCAGTTTTTAATATCAAACTTAATCTATCATTGCTATACTCTTTTCCATCAACTAAGAATTTTCCTTCAGCCAAATAACCACTCCCTGTAACTTCAATTAATTCATTATCAACATAAATTTCCTTAACAGTCATCTCATTTTTCGTTAATGTTCCTGTCTTATCACTACAAATAACATTTGTGCTTCCCAAAGTTTCAACAGAACTTAATTTTCTTACCAAAGCATTCTTTTTCACCATTCTTCTTACACCTAAAGCTAAAGTGATTGTAACAACAGCTGGCAATCCTTCAGGAACAGCAGCAACAGCCAAACTTACAGCTATAATAAAAGAATCTAATATATCCTTGCTTAAAAAAGCCTGAAATATAAATATAAATGCACAAATTATCAAAGCACTTATTCCTAAGAATTTTCCTAATTTTTCTAATCTTAATTGCAATGGAGTTTGCTCTTCTCCACTTTCCTCTATTAATTTGGCTATCTTTCCTATATAAGTATTCTTTCCAGTCCCTATGACAATTGCTTTTCCTCTTCCTTTAGTAACTATAGTTCCTGAAAAGATCATATTTTTCTGCTCTGCAATCTCTATTTTATTATTAATTTCAATATCTTCTTTAGATACAGGCAAACTTTCTCCAGTTAAGGAAGCTTCTTGCGTTTCAAGATTATAAGCTTCTAAAATTCTACAATCCGCACTTATCTTATCTCCTTCTTTTACTAGAATAATATCTCCAGGAACCAAGTCTCTAGAAAATATTTTTTGTTCTTTTCCGTTCCTTATTACAATAGCTGTTAAACTTGTTAATTTCTTTAAAGCTTCAATGCTCTTTTCAGCCTTATACTCCTGAATAAATCCAAATACTGCATTAAATATTAATATTATTATTATTACTACAGCATCAACAATTTCTTTAAGAAATAATGAAATAATTGTCGCAGCAATTAATATTAATACGATAAAACTCTTAAACTGCTCAAGAAACAAAACAAAAGGAGATTTCTTTTTTTGTTCTATTATCTCATTATACCCATATTTTTCTATTCTTTTCTTAACATCTTCATTCTTTATTCCATCAATAGAACTGTCAAACTCTTTGAAAACATCCCCCTTTTTACCAAGATAGTAATCTTGCATTGTAATTAAGAATTAATAATGATATAAAAACCTTACCTTAATTAAAAAAATAAAAAAGAGAACTTACATTCTCTTCTTTTTCTTTGCCATGATATCACCTCCATTTTTAATTATTTATTCATCATCATCTTCAAAATCTTCATCATCGCCGCCTGTGTCATCGTCTTCCTCGCCCCAGGCTACTTTGTAACTTACCATTTTATTCCTCCATATCTATAATAACAGCCAGGTTTATTTAAAAGTAAAGAACTAACCATTATTACAGAATTTTTGTTTTTTAATGTTACCCCCAATTTGCCTTTTGCATCACTAAATTAATATATAAACCTATCTATTTTTTGAAAGCTAAACTTTATATACTAATTTTAATATTTTCTTTTTATGAAAAAAGAGATGATTTTTAAGTTTGATAATTCTTTAATAAATAAAAAATATATTTTACAACAAGGAAGGAAATTGGTTCCTTTAATATCAGAAATAAATAATTCATTAAAATATGAATACAATACAAATTATGCTTTTTTACATTCTTTATTAGATAAAACATTATTACAAAAAATCGAAAAGTTAACTAAAAAACACAAGAAAATAAAGAATATCTTAATTATTGGCATTGGTGGAAGTAATCTTGGAACTATTGCTTTGTCCGAAGCAATAAAAGGAAAACTAAATAATCAGATAAATAACAAAAAAATCTATTTTGCAGATACTACAGATCCAGATTATCTTAATTCAATTATAAAAATATTAAAAAATAAAAGTATTTTAGTAAATATAATAACAAAATCAGGAACAACCATAGAAACCATAGCAAATTTTGAAGCTATAATAAAATATCTTAAGATAAATAAAAAATATATCATAGTTACAACAGATTATAATTCAACACTTTATCACCTAGCTAAAAAGAAAAAATTTACTGTTTTAGAGATTCCAAAAAACATTGGTGGACGATACTCCGTATTTTCTGTTGTTAGTTTATTTCCATTGTCGTTATTAGATATTAAAATAAAAGAATTAATTAATGGAGCTTTAGATATACAAAGGAAATGTTTAAATGGCAATATTATAAAAAATCAGGCTGCTATTTCAGCAATTATTCTTTTTCTAAAAAGAAAACCAATCTATGATAACTTTTTCTTCTCAAATGATCTTGAATCGTTAGGTAAATGGTATAAACAATTATTGGCAGAAAGTATAGGAAAAAATGGCAAAGGAATTACCCCAATAGTTTCAATTGGTTCAACAGATTTGCATTCAATGTATCAATTAAATCTAGATGGTCCAAGAGACAAATTTACAACATTTATTATAATAAATAGATTTAATTCAGAAATTACAATGAATTCTAAAAATTTCAAAACAAAAAAATTTTCATTAATATTAAATAAAATAGCAAAGGCTGTTAAATTAACTTACAAAAAGAAAAATCTTCCATTTACAGAGATTATATTGCAAGATAAATCAGAATATTCTCTCGGACAATTTTTACAATTTAAAATGTTTGAAACAATTTATTTAGCAAAACTAATGAATGTTAATCCATTTGATCAGCCAGCAGTTGAGCTTTACAAAGAAGAAGTTAAAAAGTTAATTTAATTATTCTTGCTGATACTCAAATCCCAATGTTAATGCTAACTCAGCTTTTTTTAATTCTTTTCCTATATAAGCTATATGGTTTTTATTAGTAAACCATTTCAAATTATTTTTTTCTTCATATTCAAATATCGCATGATAAATATCTCTTGCTGTTCTTCCTCTAAATTCCTTTAATATAACATGTTGATGGTTGCAAACAGCAACTCCAATTTCTAGGCTATCAAAATAGACTTTTATTAAAATATAGCATCCCACATCCATTCTCTCATCTTTAATATGATCAATTTCTTTAGCTCTAATTACTTCAAAATTTTCTGCTACATTCTTATCTTTTACCCAAGCTGGTCTTTCCATAATAAGTAAATTAATCAATACCTTTTTAAAGATTTTGTATTTAATAATTAAAATGGAAAAGAAGTATATTGCAGTAGATATAGAGGCTTCAGGAAGAACTCCCGGAAAATATTCTATGTTGTCCTTTGGAGCATCCGTTGTTGGAAATTCAGATAAACAATTTTACAGAGAACTTAAACCAATAAGTGAAAAATACATTCGAGGTAATATGGAAGTCGGTTGTTTAGGATTAAAAGGTATAGAAAATTTACCTGAAGATTCTTATAATCCTAAAGATAAATTATTTAGACCAGATTTAGTATTGAAAGTGTTACAAGATATAGGACAACATCCTTCTATAGCAATGTATGAATTTAATGATTGGATTTTAGAATCAACAAAAGATTATATTCCCATTATGGCAGCAGTTCCTACATCATTTGATTGCATGTTCATTACATGGTATTTTGACAACTTTTTTGATGGAAAAGATCCATTTGGGCATAGTAGTGAGGATTTTGGATCTATGTATAGGGGATATAAAAAAAACAAATATGCAAGTATAAAAGATATGAAACAAATTACCAAAAAGGGCCATACTCACAATGCATTAGACGATGCTGTAGAATATGCCAAACAGTTTGAAAGATTGTTGGAAATGATGAAATCTTAATAAATCTATTTTAATCAACTCTATATTCTAAACTTGCTTTAACAGGGACAGGCAATGGACTTGGAACTAATGAACTTAATTTATCTTTAATTTTCCCAAACAATGTTTCATAGAAAGGTTTCTTTTCTAGTATTTTTGGATCACTACTTTTAATATATTCTGAAGATGAAACACAAATAAAACCTAAACCGGTTGTTAAATTGTTAATTGCACTAGGTAATGTAGGTTCATTGTGGAAAAAATAATCATAAAAATGAATTCCAGATTTTACTAAATATACACTCCCGATAGTAAAAAAAGGCAACCTTCTAATATTTCTCATTCCATCAGATATTACTGTCTTTGGATTTTTAGCTATTTCACTGTTATGATTATAATCTTCAAGGCGATGTGGATTCATCACACCCATGATGTTCTTTCCCATATCACTGCCCATAAGAATACCAAACATAAAGTTTCCAGGCAATCCAATTCTTATTGGTAAAACCCATGCTGGAGCGTTAAACATAATAGCTAAAGTATACTTATTTTTTCCTTTATCTTCCCATTTTTTTGTTAATTTAGTATACTGTCTAA
>Ga0209542_10001854_pt1 | contig 48874 bp, 79 predicted proteins | sample RifCSPhighO2_01_FD_184028 | JGI IMG/M metagenome (GOLD analysis project Ga0209542, IMG submission 184028) | Soil microbial communities from Rifle, Colorado - Rifle CSP2_plank highO2_0.1 (SPAdes) (version 2) | ecosystem: Environmental > Terrestrial > Deep subsurface > Rock core/Sediment ...
TCTAAGAAAAATTATTTTAATGTTCCTCGATGTAAAAGAGCCCACATTGCTGATTCTCCTTTTCTGGTGAGATAATGTTCACCTTTATGATGAGGGTATATATCGAGATTGAATAGCTCAGGTGCTGGGGATGCCATTCCTGCCCCAACTAATCTTTTTAAACCGAGTTTGTCTACATCCATCTCTCTCATAGTCATGTATCCTCCTATGTCCCCCATTCCTGCATCCATTGCAGCAACATGTCCTTTAAGTGCTTCTCTAAAAACTGTTAATTCTTCTTCTGTGTATTCCTGTACTTCTGGATATTCCATTTTTCGTCCATTCACCTCTCCCTTGGATAAGAGAGAAATTCTTAAAAGGCTATTGTTTAGATTTATATATTGCTTATTATTCTCATTGTTATGAACAAGTATTCCAGCATTAAGAAAGCATGCGATATTGATGATTTAATTTTTAAGGAGATTGTTGCTGATTTTCACTTTAAGACTGAAAAAGAAGTTTCTGATTACCTCTTGAAAAGATTTAAACATTTTAAAGTTAAACCTGCGTTTCCCAGTATTGTTGCGAATAATAACTGGGAGATTCATCCTAAGCCTAGGAAAATTGGATTGAAAAGAGGATTCCTTGTTTTGGATTTTGGGTGCAAAATTAATGGGTATTGCTCAGATATGACAAGAACTTTATTTCTTGGTAAGCCTTCCTCTGCTGAGAGAAAGATTTATGGGATTGTTTTGAATTGCCAGGAAAAAAGCGTTGGAAAGATTAAACCTGGAGAGAGCTATAAGAAGGTTGATGCTTACTCAAGGAAATTACTTGGAAAATATAAGAAGTATTTTGTGCATTCTCTTGGGCATGGGGTTGGAAAGAAAATCCATGAGGGGCCCAGAATTGGAATAAAATCTGAGGATATTGTTAAAATTGGGGAGGTTATTACTATTGAGCCTGGGATTTATCTTCCTGGAAAGTTTGGGATAAGAATTGAGGATACGCTTTTTATTGGAAAGAAAATTGAGATATTGACAAAAGCGAGGAAAGAGCTTATTTGTGTTAATGTATGACTATTATTTCTTTAATTTGCCTTGCTCCTCTAAGGTATAGCAACGGGTGCAGATTGGAAAACCATCCACTACTAAAGCTGCGCGGGCATTGCAATAATAGCAGTTTTCTCTTTCTTTTTGCATAGATTTGTTAATATGATAAAATTTAATAGTTTTTCGTTCAATTGTGATTTTTACAGGATAGGCTTATATACTCTTAGTTTAGCTGAGATTTAATGAAAATGGTCTATCAACATACTACTCGTTCGAAATTTCAAGATGCTTCCTTATTGATTACAAGGCTGGTTCTTGCTGCAATATTCTTATACGCTGGTTATGGCAAATGGGCTTTTTTATCTTCTGGAACTGTAGAACTCCCACAAGTTATGGTTATTCTTACTACTTTTCTTATGATTGTTGAGCCTCTTGGCGCTCTTGGTTTAATTTTTGGATACTTAACACGATGGGCTAGTGCTGGACTTTCCTTGATTATGTTTGGCTCTTTGTTTTTCCTTAGACTGAGTATGGGAACAGCGTTCTTCACTATGCCTCAGGCAACTGGCTTGGATTATAATGTATTGATTCTTGCCGGATGTTTGATGTTGGCAGGGTTCGGGGCCGGTAAATGGTCTTTGGATGCTTTACGCTCAAGATGAAACATAAAATCAGTTTTATTGGAGCTGGAACAATGGGGCAAGGGATGATTAAGAACCTTGCTGCTCATGGGTTCGATGTTGAATTCTTTAATAGAACAAAAAAAGAGATTTCTGGGGCTAAGTATGTTAGTTTGGATGAGCTTTCTGGGGATGTTGTATTTATTTGCGTTTCAAACGATGATGCTTTAAAAGAAATGTTTCTTGGATTGGAACTTAGGAAGGGGCAGATAATTGTGGATTGTGGGACAACGAGTTTGAAGAGGACAAGCTGGATTTCTAATGAATGCGAGAGGGATAATGTTGATTTTTTAGATGCTCCTATTACTGGTAGTAAACTCGGTGCTGAGAATGGCAAGCTATTGTTTATGGCTGGTGGGGATAAGAAAACTTTTGATTCTTTGCAAGAGGAGTTTAATGCTATGGGGAAAATGAGTGTTTATTGCGGTGAAAATGGAATGGGACAGAGAGCTAAACATGCCCTGAATTTAACCCAATCAAATATTTTACAAGGATATTTAGAAGGATTGATTCTTGCTGGGAAGCTTGGGGTTTCTTTGGATGCGATGCAGCAGATTATGGAGAATTCTGCTGCTCAAAATGGTGTTGGAAGTTTTAAACTGCCTTATATTAAGAGGAGAGATTTCAATGCACATTTCCAATTATGGCTGATGAGCAAGGATTTGAAGCTGGCTGAAGAGGAGATAAAAGAGCTTGGATTAGATTTGCCTTTAAGCAGGATGGCAATAGAAATATTTGATGAGGCTATGCGAGAAGGTTTGGGTAAGGAAGATTTCTGTTCTATTGTTAAGTTATTGGAGAAGAAGAATAAAATTAAAATTGTTTAATATGGATGGTCTTTGAAGAATTGGTCGATGATGTTTACTTTATCTCTGTTGTTGATTCTTTCATATAGGATTCGAGCAGATTTTAATGGCAATACGGGCAATTGAAGGCCTTGCCAATAACCTGTCCTGGCTCTTTCAAACATTGTTAGTTCTTCATTTTTATAAAAAATTATTCCGATTGGACAGCTGCTGATGTAGAAAAGCATCTTGTATTGCTGTTTTTCTTCGTCTTCCTTTTCTTCAACAAGATATTGTGCAAATGCTTCTTTGAATGCCATATATCCCTGCTTATCTACAACCAACTCAATTTCATTAGGCATTAATGTGATTCCTTGCACATACAGGTTTGCAGACCCTTCCATCCTCAAATTGAACTTTGGATTCCTAAAAGTTCTGAAAATTATTGAAAGTCCTGACTTGAATAGTGCCTCGTCCATGCAATTGAGATGATAGAAAAGTATTTTAACCTTTTTCTTTTAGAACACAAAGGTTGCTGAACAACCTTGGTGCGCCATCTGTCAAGGACACGCTAAGATTCAGCAGAATCTGGCGTGCTCAAGAACAGTTGTTCTTGACAGATTAGCGAAAGAAAAACCTTAGTGAAAAAGAAAAAAAGGAAATAAAAAATTATTTCCAAGCACCGAATCCTGCTGGATTTGTAAGCAATTGCTTGCCATGCATTCCTGCTGATGGGTCGTTTGTTACCTCTTGGATTAAGCAGAATTCTCCCCAAATTTCTATTGCTCCTACTGAAGCGCAGTTGAATGTTGAGGTTGGCTTTGCTACTATTTTAACAAAGTCGTTCCATTGGCTTCCATCTGGATTTAATCCTGACTGATGGTTTGTGAGCCATGCTCCTGAACCAACATAAGTTGTGTATCCATAATGCCTGTCTAATTTGCCATCTCCATTGCAATCTTGATTGCTTAACCATGCATTGTTCCATTTCATTGCTAACTTAACATCTTTCCATTGCTGGCACCATGCTGCATCTCTATATGCATCACAATAATAACCATTAAACATGTCTGCCTGGTAGTTATAACCCCATTTGTCATAACCTAAAGGTATTACTGTGCCGTCGCCTGCCAAAAGTGTGCCTGACTGAATTGTTGTGCACTTTTCTTTCGGAGCAGCTAATGCTATTGTTGTAAAAGCTATTGCTAAAACAAATATTCCTAAAAATAGTTTTTTCATAAATCCTCACCCAAGATGATTATTATTATTTAGATTATAAATCTTTTGCTTATTTAAAAATTTCCCCCGATTCATTTGACCAGAATAGTAAATCCAGATGGTCTAAAGGGATTTTTTGTTTATTGGCAAAATCAATGAACTGCTGTTCGATTTCTAGATATTTGCTTCTTGTTAATGATTTTGGGAGTTCTTTGATTGCTCCCTGTTTTAAAAGGTTTTTTAGAATATGCCTATCGAGAATTGCCAGATTTTCATGGCCTGTATTCCTTAGGAAATGGGATGCTTCTTTTAATCCTAGACCTTTGAGGTTATTTACGAGGAATTCTCGCTTTTCTTTGTTATCTTTTATTGCTGATAATTGCTGTAATATCTCCTCGTGCTTTGCTTTAAATTCCATCAAGTAGAATGACTTGTTATTGTGGAAGCGTATGTTGCTTTGAAGGTATTGTGAGGGATTAAAATTGAGATTTTTAAAATCATGCTGTTTTAACAATTGAATTGCCCTATCAGCTCCTCGAGCTGTTGATTGAGGTGTTAAAATGCAGAAGCACAATTCGTAGAAGTATTCTTCTTTTGGAATGTTTTTGAATTCATTTAATCTTGATTCTATTAATGATTTCTTTTTTTTGTATTCTTCTTGGAGGTTCATCTTGTGAAGAAGATTTAAGCAATTTTTAAGCCTTTTCTTGTTCATTAATATCTGGTGCTATGTCTTTTGTTTTCCATATCTTTACTCTTCTCTGTTTTTGAAAATGATTGTCATCTGACCAGACTGCTGCATCTGTTGCAAGAGCTGCTGCGATAAAGGGTGTATCATCTTTGTCTATGGCGTCCATAACTTTCTTTGCTTCCTCCATCTTCTTATTAATAACCGAATCCGGGAGAAAGGTTATTTTTTCCTTAAGCTTCTCATATACATCATTAAATTGTTCTTCTGTTATGTTTGTTTTTTTCAATATCATCTGTTTGTATTTCATAATTTCTTTTTCAGTTATCGTAATTGAGAGAAGCTCTGCTTTTCCATGTAAGATAATCTCCCTCGAAGAAGAATTCTTTATTAAAGCTGCAATTATTCTGTTTGTGTTTACAACTAATTTCATGAAGAAAACCTTTTACGCATTTCGTGTTTGAGCTTATGTCCTATCCTCTCGGCATCTTCTTCTGTTAATTCGCTTTTATCCAACACTTTGTCTATCCAATGCAGTTCTTTCACCCTTTTTTCAAATGCTTGCCTAGCTACATTACTCCATTTTATTTCTGAGTGTTTGAGCATTTCCTTATGCAATATTTCTGGAACCGATAATGTCATGTTGGGCATGATTATATTATGTGTTAACACATATTTAAAGCTTTCTACAGGATTATGGAGAACTATCGTGAGGTTTTAACTCCTACCTTGTTGCAATATTGCTTAATTGGGCAGGTTGAGCAATGAGGGCTTGTTGGGGTGCAGATTGTTTGGCCAAATGCAACGAATAAAGAGTTTATTTTTTCCCAATATTCCATTGGGAGTTTTTTTCTTAAGGCCATTTCTGTTTCTAAAGGTGTTTTTGTATGCACATACCCAAGACGATTCATAATCCTGTTTACGTGAACATCAACGCAGATTGCTGGTTTGTGGAATGCTAAGGCTAGGACAAGATTTGCTGTTTTTCTTCCTACTCCAGGCAATTGCAATAAACCTGGAATTGTTTCTGGTATCTTTCCATGAAATTTTTCTTTTAATATTGCTGGCAATTGTTTTAAGTGATAGGCTTTTGTTTTGTAGAAACCTACAGGATAGATTAATTCTTGAATTTGTTTTTCTGACAATCTGTTTAAATCATGGATTTTGTTTACTTTTGAGAATAACCTTTTTGAGGCTGCTGCTGTTACTTCATCTTTGGTTCTTGCTGAGAGGATTGTTGACATAAGTATTTTTTCTGGATCTTTTGTGTATACTGCAATTAACTCAGCTACTGGTGCATGAAGATTTTGTTTTTTTAAGATTTCATAGACTTTTGAAATGTTGACTGATTTCATTATATTATGATAACTAATAGAAATTTAAAACCTTCTTTTTGGCCGTTTTAATTCTGTAATAAATGTTAAAACTTCTTTTGCATGGTTATCTGGTTTGACATTCTCGTAAATTTTAATGAATTTCTTGTTTTTGTCCAGGATAAAGGTTGTTCTTTTGATGCCCATAAATGTTTTTCCTAGAAATTTTTTTTCTCCGTACACATAATATTGTCTTGAGATGAAGAATTCGGGGTCTGATAATAAGGTTAATTTTAAACCATATTTCTTTGAGAATTTTTCCTTGCTTTTTTCATCCCCTCCTGAAATTCCTATAACCTCGGTTTTTAATTTTTTAAATTCTGGCAATAATTCGTTAAAGGTATTTGCTTCTAATGTGCATCCTGGGGTTGAGTCTTTTGGGTAGAAATAGACAACTATGTAATCAGCTTTTATTTTAGCCAATTGGATTTCTTTTCCCTGCTTATCTTTTAAGATAAAGTCGAACCCTTCTTGTCCTAATTTTACCATGATTTTGATTTATGAGGAAGATATATAAGCTTTTTTGATTTTTTTTCTTAGATGAATAAAAAGATTATAGCTGCTGTGTGGGTTATTAATTATAGAAATTTAATTGTTCTTGGAAAGAAAAGTTTAGAGATTAGAGGATTTTTACGCGGGAAATGGCATCTTCCTGGTGGAAAGTTAATGAAGAACCAGAACAAGGATTGCTAAGAGAGATACGTGAAGAGCTTGGGATTGAAATTGAGATACTAAAACATTTTGGAGATAATAGAAATTATATGAATGGTGTTAGCACTCTTGTTCATTGGTATGAATGCTCTCCTTTGACATTTACTCTTGCTGTTGGAGGGGATTTGGCAGAAGCTAAGCGGGTAAGAAGAAATGATGTGCTCAGAGTCTGTCCTGAAGAGGTTGTAAAACTTTATCCTGAGAGTGTTAAAGAGTATCTTATGACATGATTATATCTTTCCTACTAAATCTAATCCTGGTTTTAATGTTTCTTTTCCAGGGTTCCAGTTTGCAGGGCAGGCTTGCTCTCCATTCTTATAGACATGGATTGCAGCCTCTAATTTTCTTATGGTTTCTTGAATATTTCTTCCAATAGGATTATGGTGGATTTCTAATGTTTTTAATATTCCTTCAGGGTCAATTAAGAATGTTCCTCTTAGGCTTATACCTTCATCTTCAATATAAGTATGGTAATCTTTGCTAATGCTTCCTGACTGGTCTGAGAGCATAGGAAAATTGACTTTGCTTATTGTTTTAGATTCATCGTGCCATGCTTTATGAACGTAAACAGAGTCTGTTGATACGGATAAAATTTCCACGTTTTTCTGGTTCAGAGCATCGTGCTCTTTTGCAAGCTCTCCAAGCTCTGTCGGGCAGACAAATGTAAAATCTCCTGGATAAAAAAATAAGATTAACCATTTTCCTTTGTAATCTTTTAAGGAGATTTCTTTGATTGCATCTTGATGATAGGCTTTTGCCATGAATTCTGGTGCTGGCTGGTTTATTTTTAACATAGTATTGTTTTTAATATTGGAAATATAAGCTTTTCGAAAAAATACAATAAGTTACGATATGTTTTTAAGCTGGATTCTTTTGATTAGATTATGAAATGTGTTGTTACTGGCGGGGCTGGATTTATTGGGAGCAATTTAACTGAAGAATTGTTAAATCAAGATAACGAAGTTATTGTGATTGATGATTTGTCCACTGGGAAGAAAGATAATCTGCCTAAGCATAATAACCTTACATTTATACAAAAAAGTATTTGTGATGGTGATATTGGAAAAATTTTGAAAAATGTTGATGCTGTGTATCATCTTGCTGCTTTGCCCAGAGTGCAGTTTTCAATTCAGGAGCCTTTAAAGACTAACCAAGCAAACATGGTTGGAACCTTAAATTTGTTAAACTCCTGCAGGGAAAATAATGTTAAGAGATTTGTTTTTTCTTCAAGCTCTTCTGTATATGGAGATAACCATATACCTTATGTTGAAACCATGACTCCAAGACCTATGAGTCCTTATGCTCTGCAGAAACTTACTGGAGAGCATTATTGCAGGCTGTACCATGATATTCATGGGTTGGAGACTGTAAGCTTGAGATATTTCAATGTTTTTGGGCCTAAACAAGACCCTGATGCTGGCTATGCTCAGATGATTCCTAAATTTATTAAAATGGTCCATAATAATCAGCAGCCGACAATTTTTGGCGACGGAAAAAAAACAAGGGATTTTACATTTGTAAGCGATATTGTCAGGGCAAATATTTTAGCTGGAACAACTCATAACAAAGAAGTTTTTGGACAGATATTTAATATTGGTCCTGGCAAGAATATATCTGTTAATGATGCTGCCTATAAGATAATAAAAATGGTGAGAAGGGATTTAAAACCATTATACCTGCCTGCTGTGATTGAACCCCAGGATATGCTGGCTGATAATAGCAAAGCGAGGAAGATTTTATCTTGGAAACCTGAAATAAGTTTTGATGAGGGACTGAAAATCCTTTATGATTCTCTGTTAAAGAAAGATTTATAGCTTTTTCTCTTCTTATTGCTGTATGAATGCTAAAAAACTTTTTTATCATGAACATTCTGGGGTTTATTGGGTTGAAATAAGCGATGGAAAGAAGGAAGAAATCCTGAAAATGTATCCTGGGCATCTTCATCGTATATTCTTAAGTGAGATTTCTCAGAATCCTGAGGGGGTTATTATTTATTCTCCTTTGCTGAGAAATCTTGAGAGTCATCTTCCAATATGGGCTATTCCTGTTGAAGGGAATGCTGATTATAGAGGAGTAAAGTCTATTGATGAGGAATTAACAAATCTTGCTGGGCTTCCAGATTGCCAAAGAAAAAGAAGAGAATTACAACTTGATACAATTGCTGAGGAATTCCCAGAATTAGTTGATGGTTAGATAGTTTTTATCTTCAATATTTTTTTGTAATTTTCTTTGCAGTAATCTTGTTCTAGGACATGCTTTGCGAATTTTCCCGGGGTTCTAAATTCTCTTTTGACCCGAATATAAGCTCTTCCGGATTCTTCGTAGAGTTTATGCTTGTGCCATTTTTCTTTGAATTTTTTAAGATTGATTGTATCTTTTAAGAATGGGCCGTAGTGCTTTCTTGTCTCTGACAATAATTCATTTTCAAGGATTAACCAGATTCTTCCAATTTTATCGAATTCAAACCCTGTATCCTTTACTTTAAAACCGTTAATTTCCATTCTGTCTTTTAAGAAATCAAGAACTTTTAGGATTTTGCAGGCAACAATATCTTTTTTTCCCTGTAATGGCTGTAATTCGATATAGATGACATTTTCTCCTGGTTGTTTTAGTTCTGATAAGGAAAATTTCTTTTTTTCAAAAAATGATGTTGAGGGGTTATGAAGGAATTTATTGCAGATTGAGATGAACTCTTTGTATTTTTTTTCTGATAATGCTGCTGCTATGTTTCTTGACTTTTGAACAGGGTCGATGACTATAAGATGAGAGTGTTTTGAAGGATTTAAAGTTGATTTTATTTTTGCTTTATTTTTATAATTCTTTTCAGGGTCGATTATTTCTTCTTGACTCCATTGCGATGCTTTTTTTATAAAATTGTTGAATCCCTTATAATGAATTGTTAATACTTCCAATAAATATCCTGAAAATCCTTTTATGTAAGATTCTGCTCCGTAGAGGTTATTAGCTTTTGTGAATTGTTTTACTAATCTTATTTCATCTGCCTTGCCTTTTATGTGTTTTTTAACCCAGATTGAATGCAATGGGCTTACATCTGTTACGTTTTTTGCCTTTTCTGCTGAATTTATATCTAGCACCGGAATTAATTCAAACATGTAACCTTGGGATTGAACTTGAAAGTAATCCCGGGAGCCATGAACTTTAGTATGGGCTGTTAATTTTCTTTCAAGCAGTTTTGAAATGTCCTGAGAATGATATTTTTTGTATGGAAATTTGATGAAAATGTCAATATCATGATCTCCTGACAACCATGTATCCTTTGCAAAACTTCCTGCCAGCTCTGGCTTTAAACCTGGAAGAGCCTGTTTTAGCTGGGATAAAAAAGAATTTACTTTTTTGCTAACCAATGCTCTTTCTCTGTCAGAGGGTTTTATTTTTTTGATGATTGTGAGCATTATAATGAAAAAGAAGATTGGTATTTAAACTTTTGTCAGGAACTTTTTTTACAGCCTTATCACTTTATTTCTTGTAAGCACTGAATTTGGAATAAAAATCAATTGCTGTCCTGATAAGATTAATGTTTCTGTTGTTTTTATTTTGATTATTCTGCCTTCAAGATTGAATTTTTTTCCCTGGATTTCTTCAATTGAGATTGTGTCTTTCTCCTTAAATGGCTGGTAAATTGCAAGGTTAAATCCTGATACAAGATTTGGCAGCATTCCTTTTATGCTGAAAAAGATAACTAAGATTCCTGCAATTAATGCTATTCCTGAAATTATATACAGGACGATTGTTGTGATTCCTAATTGTTTTAAAGCCAGGTTTATTGCTAATAAGTAAACAATGAAACTTATTATATAATAAGTGTAGCCTTCCAGATTGAAATTTGATTTGAGCTTGTTTTTTATTAATGAGTTTGCTTCCAGCTCATTTAGAATTGTTCTTGACAATGAGCCGAAGAATTTTCCCAGGACTAATCCGAGAAGAATAATTGCCAATGATGCTACTATTTTTCCTAATGATGGATTCTCTATGAAATTGTCAAATAGCATTGATTTTGATTATTTTTTATGTTTAAAAACCTAACTTATCTCTTTTGATGGGTATATTTTATTAGAATCATGTTTATATATTTGGGTTGTTCCTCTTAGGTATGCGATTTAAATACAATATTTATCCTGAGACTGTTAAAAAGATAAATGCGAGATTTTTGCCTGAGGATGCTGAACAATTGGTTAAAGGGGTAATCTATCAATCTGCAAAATGGCTTGGAAGAACTTCTGCAGGGCAGATACTTTCTATTCTAGAGTATCGTTTTTCTGATAACTTCCAGGAAGAGGTTGTTGATTATTTTAAGAATGGATAAAAATGGTTTATCTTTCAGTTTATATAATTTAAGCAATGTTCCTTTCCAGTTCTTTGACAAAGATTAAGCGAAGTATTTTTATATTCTTTTGATTCAAGAAACGTATGCCTATCAATGCGAGTTTTTTTTATCAGAAAGCTGAAGAGGAGTATTTGGCTGCGGATACTACTGAGAAGAAGATTCTTGCTTTAAAGAAAATGATGACTGTTGCTCCTTCACATAAATCTGCTGAAGGATTGCAGAAACAGCTTAAAGGAAGGATGGTTAAATTAAAAGAGCAGCAGGAAAGAGAGGTTAAACAAAAGAAAGGGGGAAAGAGCAAGTTTTCAATTAAAAAAGAAGGTGCTGGGACAATTGCAATTTTAGGGGTTACGAATTCTGGGAAATCAACTTTGTTAAATGCTTTGACTAAAGCTGATGTGAAGATTGCTGATTACGAATTTACTACGATGGAGCCTGAGCTTGGAATTATGAACTATCATGGGATTAAGATTCAATGCATTGAGATTCCTGCAATTGTTCGGGGATTTAATAAAACTGAAAATGGGCTGGCTTTTCTCGGTTTGATTAGGAATGCTGATTTATTATTGATTATGAAAAAAAGTTCTGAGGATTTACGATTTATTGAGAAGGAGTTAAGGGAGAATGATGTTCATAAGAAATTATTGATTGTTGAAAGAGATGAAAATATTGAGGAGTTGAAAGATTCTGTTTGGAAAGCTTTGGGATTGGTTAAAGTTTATACCAAGCAGCCTGGCAAAAAGCCTGATTTTCCCCCCATAGCGTTTAAGAAAGGAGCTGTTGTTGAGGATTTAGCGAGTCATGTGCATAAGGATTTTTCAAAGAAGTTTAAGTTTGCCAGGATTTGGGGTTCTGCAAAGTTTCCAGGCCAGGTTGTTGGGTTGAATTATAAGCTTGGGGATGATGATGAGGTTGAACTGCATTCTAAATAAGGGCTACCTGCGTCTCCCTTATGAACCCTCTGCATCCCTTTCACTTGTGGGCTACCTGCGTCTCCCTTAACAATCCCTTTAGGAAAGGTCTTGTATCCCCAAAACAAACTAGCCCCCTGCATCCCTTTCACTTGTGGGCTACCTGCGTCTCCCTTAACAATCCCTTTAGGAAAGGTCTTGTATCCCCAAAACAAACTAGCCCCCTGCATCCAGAAATATATACAGTATATGGCTAAGTTATATATAGTTCTAAGACTTATTTATTTTGTAGAGGAAAGAACAATCAGGGGGGTGGATGAGATGGTAGAAGATGTAGCTATCTCTATAAGATTTGTTGGTAAGTTAAGGAGATTGAACCCTATAGATAAAAGAGGGATAAGAGAAGAGGTTTCTGGGCTTGTTGGCAAATACAAGAGAGTATTGAAATCTGGGGCATTAAAGCTAAATATAAGACAAAACAGTGAGAGGCTGAAAAAAGTGCCTTTGTTTCTTTGCAAGGCGAGGTTTTGGGGCAGAGGAAGAAGTATAGCTGCTCATGGAAGTGAGTATGGAATAGGTCAAAGCGTTGATAAGACTTTGAGAAGAGTTGAACATAGATTGATACAAGACAAGGAGAGAAGATTAGGGCTTTAAATAAGCCTTTTTTCTTTGCAAAGAAAAAATCCTTGGGAAAAAGAAAGCATATAGAAGAAATCCTTGGGAAAAAGAAAGCATATAGAAGAAATCCTTGGGAAAAAGAAAACAAAGCTTAACCAAAAATTTATATAATGCATATTCTTTACAAGGGTATGGAAAAAAATCTTGTTTTGTTCAGATTAGAGGGCTGCCCTTATTGTGTTAGAGTTGAGAAAGAACTTGCCAAAAGGAGAATTAGATATAAGAAAATTGAGGTTCCTTCTGAGAAGAGCAAAAGAACTCTTTTGAAAGAGATTTCAGGCCAAGATTCTGTTCCTGTGCTTTTGCATGTGATTGGAAGGGAAAATCAGGATGATGATATTATGGAGTGGCTAGATGGTCAGGGTTAGTTTAGAGTATATGGTTAAAGAAGCTGAGAAAAGTTCTGAAAAACCTCAATATTATTTGATTGGGAATGTACCTGTCTTAGATAAGCCTTTTTCTTCTGGAAAGAAAAACCCTTGGGAAAAAGAAAATGAGTTTGTAGATGATTCTTACAGAATAAGAGAAACGCATTATGAGCAAAGAATAAGAGAGGGGTTTACATTTAAGTTTGTTACTCCTCAAGAATTACCTCCTGGAATTGCTGGGTGGTATAATCCTAGCACTAAAGAAGCTGTTGGGGTTGATAGAGAGGCTAGAGAGCATGAAGGAGTGCATCATGATTTGTATGCCAAAAACGAGGTAACTTCTCATCATGAACAAGATGTAAGAACAATAATGAGGAATTTATTAAATTCTTATGGGGCTAAAGGTGATTATCATGTCTGATATTAAAAAAATTTTAAGAGAACTTGAAGTGTATAATGAGAATATGTATATGTTTAATATTAAACCTGACTCTGGAAAGTTTTTGCATTTGCTTGTTAAGGTTAAAAGGCCAAAAAACATTATTGAGATTGGAACTTCAAATGGTTACTCTACAATCTTATTGGCTTCTGCTGATAAAAAGACAAAAGTTTACACTATTGAAATTGATGACAAGAAAGTTGAGATGGCTAAGAATAATTTTAAGAAAGCTGGCTTAAAAAATATTGAATTACTTCATGGAGATGCTTTAAAAGTTTTGAAAAAATTTAATGTTAAAGTTGATATGATATTTTTGGATGCTGTTAAAAAAGATTATATTAAGTATATCAAATTATTGGAGAAGAATATGAATCCCTGCTGTTTGATAATTGCAGATAATATTATCTCACATAGTGAAAAGGTTGATTCTTATTTGAGTTATGTGAAAAAGAAATATTCCAGCGAGACTTTGCAGATTGGTGCTGGGCTAGAGATGAGCGTTCGATGTACATCCACGATTTAAATCCTGTTTTGTTCTCTCTCGGGAGCTTTAAGATTTATTATTACAGCTTAGCTTATTTATTTGGATTCTTACTTGCTTTGTTTTTATTGATTAGAAAAAGAGAGAAACTTGGATTGAGCAAGGATGATTGTTATGACTTAACTGCATGGATGATTATAGGAACAATTATTGGGGCGAGGTTATTTGAAGTTTTGTTTTGGAGTCCTGGTTATTATTATAATCATCTTATAGAAATTATTGCTTTTTGGAAAGGGATTTCCGGGATGAGTTATCATGGTGGTTTATTTGGGCTGGTTATTGCTGTTTGGTTGTTTTCTAAGAAAAGGAAACTTGCTTTCTTGGAACTGGCTGATGTGATTGTGATTCCTGCTGCATTAGCTTTGGCTTTTGGAAGGATTGGGAATTTTATTAATGGAGAACTTGTTGGAACTGTGACAAATGTTTCCTGGTGCGTTGTGTTTCCTTTGGTTGATGGGTGCAGACATCCCCAACAACTGTATGCTGCTGGATATAGATTCTTTATTTTCTTTGGTCTTTTAGGGATAAGCAAAATAAAGAAAAAAGCTGGGGTTGTGTTCTTTTCTTATCTTTTATTAGAAGGGATTGGAAGATTTGCTGTTGATTTCTTTAGAGAGGATTTACATTATCTTGGTTTGAGTTTAGGGCAGTGGTTTAGTATTGCGATGATTTTGATTGGGGGATATTTGTTGATGAAAAATTGTTTTAATCCCACTAAAAAGTTGGTACAAAGTAAATATTTATAAACTATCAGTTTGTCATTGCACTATGGTTGCCAAAAAAGAAATGAGGAAAAAATATAATTTTAATGATAGGGTTCTAGAATTAGTCTGGGGGAATATTACTACATATGATGGCGAATCGATTGTAGTGCCTGCAAATATTGATTTTACATATGATGGTGGTCTCCAAGGCGTTCTCGGTGCTCTCGTGAGAGCGGCAGGTGAGCAGCCTTTTGAAGAAGCGATTATGAAAGGTAAAGAGATAGCACAAAAAAATGGATATGTGAAATTTTCTGGAATGGGTTATGATGGATGTGTTCAGCCTTTTCAAGGGGTTGTTACCTCTGGAGGGAACTTAAGGGAAATATCCTTAATCCATCTTGTTTCTAAAGATTTTTTTGGGCACAGAATACCTGTAAATGCAAATGAACTTGTGATACTCGGAGATGGAAGTTATATCGATGATGTGGCTATTAAAGAGTCTGTAAAATCAGGTTTAAAATTAGCGAATGAACACGGTTTTGATTCTGTGGGCTTTCCAGCATTTGGAACTGGTCTTTATGGTGTACCTTTAGAGGTTGCGATTGGAAACATGGTTCAGCCTATTCGAGACCATTTACTTGGACAAACCTCTTTACAGAGAGTAAGTTTAATTCTTTATGGTCCAAGAGCCTATCAGTTCGCAGAAAGAACCGTTGATATAGTATTGTGATGATTTTGATTGGTGGATGGTGGCTGATGAAATCTCAAAGATAGGCTTATAAATCTTTCTTTCTTATTTTAAAAGATGAGTAATCCAACACCCATTCAAAGAGTTAGCAAATCTCTATCTGGGTTATTAGCTGTGATGGTTGATGGAAGAGATGCTGAATATTATCGAGTTAGTGCTGCCTATCAAACACTTAGTGCTGCTTTTAATTCTCCTGAGTTTATGAGATATAGAGAATCTTTTGGAAGGGTTACTGGGATGGCTGAAAATCTTGCACCCGGAACAGATACATTTTTTAAAAATTTTAAAGAAGCATTACAATATTGGGATGAAGTTTCTTACTCCATCTTAAACCGCAAAATCGTTCCGTTTCATGCTGTATCTTTTTTATATACTCGCATAAACATTATGGAAATGCATGGAGAAGATATGGATGCTATTTTTGCTGCACAATCTTAATGGTCTTTACACCGAGACTTTAGGTTCACCAGACTTCTTTCTTTTCAACTCAAGCGTATAACTCTTTTGGAACTTTAAACTCTTTATCAGAAAACACTATTTCTTCTGCCTGAGAAATTGCCTCTTTACATATAGAATTCATCTTTTCGTATTTGCTTTCGATAGCCTTGCTTGTTATAGAAGAACTGTATCTCGCATTTTCTCTTTCGTCTACATCTGATTTTTCTTCTTTTTCCCTATATACCATTATTCTATCGATAAATTCATTATCATAGTCTATTAAATTGTTATCTTTTGCGTATCTCAAGAAATCAGCTGTGCATTTTTGGCTTCTGCTTTCGATTCCAAATTTAGATAAGATTGCTAAAGCACAATAATAAAGAGTGTAAAACCATTCTTCTGGAATTTTGTAATCAAAACCTTTTTGCTTGTAAAAATCACAAAGTTCAAGGTTTAGCTTTGCTTTTCTGATATACTCTTCTGCTGTCTTATTGTCAGGTTTAGTAATGAGCAAACCCTTATGTTTTTTGCCATCATTTTCGTCTTTCAAAGCATTTACAAAACAGGCTCTTACTTTCTCATTCATTTTACATATACCTCTTTTATAAATCTAATAAACTTTTCCTGCCCAAAGATTACAACTCCTTTTTTTATCGCGTCAATAAATATCTTATTTTTCTTTTTTAATTCTTCTTTAAATTCAGTTCGTGTAAAATTTTCTGAATGAACCTTTTTACTTTGGATTTTTTGTATTTTTTGTACGGCTTCTTCAATTTCCTTAAATTTATTCTTATTTGATACTACTCCAAGAACATCTACATCGTTAGCTTCTCTTGGAGAGTGCATCATACTTCCATATAAAATTAGAAAATCTAATTTATTTTCAAGTTCTTTAAAATTATTCAACCATCTTTGATTTTTTAAAGCATCTTCTGTCAAAATTAATGATAATCTTTTCTCTAAAATCTGGTTTTCCCAATTTAAGAGTATGTTAAACGTGCTTGTTTCACCCCCGCCGACAGGAGATAAAAGAATTAAGTTTTCTGCCTCCAATTTTTTTAAAGCCTTCCAGATACCAACCCTGCTCATTTTTATTTCTTTAGCCAAAGATGTAATTGTCCATTTTATCGTGAACTGCTTTAGTATTATTTTCAAAATCTCTGTGTTCTTTTTATTTTTATCCATTTGCTGTTTCCTTTTAGTTAATAGTTATTAACTCTTTGTTAATAGTTGTATTTAAAGGTTCCTATGACTGATTATTAAGAAGCAAGCGATAGATTTCACCAGATTTCTTTTTTTCCTTCTTCAGCATTTTTTATAATTGATGAGATTCTTTTCTTTTGAGTTTCTGGGAGTTTTACATGAAGAAACCAACGATAGAGCATTCTTTTTGTTGATGGCGGGTACTTGTTGAAATTTTCTTTTGCTTGTTTGTTTTTTTCAAGAGCTTTTTTTAATGATTCTGGAATATCTGGATTCTTTGGAATATCGTGGTCATGAGGGAGTTTTTGTAATCCTAGTTTATAATATTTTAATCCTTCTTCTGTCATTTTTCCTTGTTTGATTAATTGCCTTGCATAGGATAACGTGTTGGAACTCCATCTGCTGTTTTGATTTCTTTTAGAGAAATTCCTCATGTAAGTATTTTGGTCAAGTCTTTTTAATGTGGTGTCAATCCAGCCAAAACAAAGAGCTTCCTCTATTTGCTCCCTATGGCTTGGAGAAGGTTTGCCTGTGTGTTTTTTATGGATAATGATTTGGACTTTGGTTTCTGTTTTATGATGCTTTTGCAACCAGTTTCTGAAGTCCTCTCTTGAGAATACTATAATCTTTTTAATTTCCATTGTATTGGGATTATTGGGGGATATTTAAAACTATTTTTTGGAAAACCAATAGCTTTTTAAATGGTAAAACAAGGATTATTAAAAGCATTAAAGAAAGCATTACTGCTTCTAAAAGTGTTTAAATAAAGTGAACAAAGATGAAATTTGAAGAATTCGGCTTGAAACCAAGCTTACTAGAACAACTCCATAAACATGGATTTACTGATGCAACTTCTATCCAAGAAAAAGTTATTCCTGAGATACATAAAGGAAAAGATGTTGTTGGACAATCTGAAACTGGTTCTGGAAAGACTATTGCGTTTAACTTACCTATTCTTGATAAGATAGTTAAGGGAAAGGGTGTACAAGTACTGGTTTTAACCCCTACAAGAGAGCTATGTGTTCAGGTTAAAGACGCTTTTGAATTATTTGGAAGAGGAATTGGATTGCATGTTGGTGCTGTTTATGGAGGGGTTGGGATTAATCCTCAATTTAACGAGTTTAGAAGAGCTGAAGTTATTGTTGCAACACCTGGAAGACTTATGGACCATTTGAAAAGAGGCTCTTTTAATACAAAACATATAAAATTTCTTGTTTTAGATGAGGTTGATAAGATGTGTGAGATGGGCTTTGTTGAAGATGTTGAAAGCATTATAAATCAATTGCCCAAACAAAGGCAAACATTGTTGTTTAGCGCTACTATCCCTGAAAATGTCAAAGGCATTATCCATAGATATTTGCATAATCCTGTTATGCTGAAAACAAAAACTAGTGTTGACAAAAGCTTGTTGAAACAGAGTTATTATGAGGTTAAAGAATATGAAAGATTTTCTTTGATGGTTCATTTTTTGAATAAACATAATAAAGGCTTATCTTTGGTTTTTTGTGCTACAAGACATCAAGTTGATTCTTTGTCCTATAACTTGCAGAAAAATGGGGTTAATGCGATGGCTATTCACGGCGGTTTAAGCCAGAATAGAAGAGATTTTGCCCTGGATTCTCTGAAGAAACAGCATATTCAAGTTCTCGTTGCTACTGATGTTGCTGCCCGAGGATTGGATATTAAGAATGTTGTTTATGTTTACAATTATGATGTTCCTAAAACTTCTGAAGATTATGTGCATAGGATTGGGAGAACGGCAAGAGCGGGAGAATCTGGAGAGGCTATAACTTTCCTTTCAAATAAAGACCATGATAATTTTAGAAACGTTTTAAGAGATAGAAGTTTGGATATTCCAAGAATTGATGTTCCTGAGTTTCAAAGATATCCTTATTTGCAGAAGCAGAGAAGAGAGTTTTCTCGAGGAAATTTTAGGGAGGGTTCTGGGTTTAGAGGGAGAGGTTCTTCTGGGTTCCGAGGAGGACACTCTGGAGGTTCTCGTGGTGGATTCCAGGGCAGGAGAGATTCTGATGGGAGAAGAGAACACTCTGGAGAGAAGAGAGAGTATAGTGATGGAAGAAGAAGCTTTAGCCCTGGAAGAGAAGGAAGAAGAGAGCATCAGGATTCTAAAGGAAGAGGTTTTGGAAGAAGCCAATACAACATGTAGGCCTTTCTTTTTGTAAAAAGAAACCCCTGGGAAAGAAAAAGCAAAACGAAAAACCCTCGGGAAATAAAGAAAGAATTTAAAAAAAACTTTGTATCCACAAAGAAAAGCATAATGTTTTGTATTCCCAAAAGAACACTTAAAGAGAAATTATTAAAAAGTCTTTAACTTACTCATTCTTATGGAACTCAAACAAGTTATTCTTATAAGGCAGGATTTGAAGATGCCCCGCGGGAAGATGGCGGTTCAGACATGCCACGCCTCTGTTGAGGCTGCTTTACGAAGTGATGTTCCTGTACTTCAGGAATGGAGAAAACAAGGAATGAAGAAAATTCTTTTGAAGGTTAAGGATAAGAAAGAGTTATTGATGTATAATCAATGGGCAAAAGACAAAGGATTTACAACTGCTTTGATTACAGATGCTGGAAAAACTTATTTTGATACTTCTACAACAACTTGTTTGGCAATTGGGCCTGATGGTGAAGAGAAATTAGATATTTTAACTGGGGAATTGAAGTTATTATAGGTTTATTGAGAAAGAATGTGCTCTCTTCCAGGAATTCCTGGAGTTAATACTTTCCTGCTTAGACCATCAAGATCCTCTCTCGGAAGATCTGCTCTTCCTAGAATAGCTGCTTTTGTTTCGTCCTTATAACATGTTATACTGCATCTTCGAATAATTCCTTGCTCATTTGAGTAGGGTGTTATTTCAACGTAACTACATCTTTTTTCATCAACACATCTTTCCCCTATTGGAAAATGAGCGATTAATCTTGCAGCATACAGAGAGATTCTTTGATGTTCTTCAAGGGGCAATCTTTGTGCATTACTTGTATCAACAACAATAGTTAAATTAGTTAAGTCTGTCATAGTGATGAGATGTTAGAAAAACATTTAAAGCTATCTCTTAAGATTTAAGCTTCTTCTTTTTCTACAAAGTCTTCCTGTTTCAAGCCTTTTCTTTCTCTGATTTTGTAGATAGTCTTTGCCTGGAGTTCATGTGGGAGTCTCTCGAAGACCTGGTCTACAACGAAGAAATGGCCTCTTCCTCCGGTAGCTGAACGTAAATCATTTGACAAACCAAACATTTCTGAAACTGGTAATTTGCATTTGATTGTCATGTGTTCGCCTTCCTGATTTACTTCAAGCAATTGGCCTCGCTTATTTCCTGTTAACCTGGAAATCTCTCCCATGTATTCTGCAGGACATTCAACTTGTAAAATTTGCATTGGCTCGAAAATAACGGCGCCTGCAGAGTTCATGCTTCCTCTTACAGATTCTCTTACTGCTGGAAGAACTTGTGCAGGACCTCTATGGATAGCATCCTCGTGCAGTTTCAAGTCTTTAATCGTAACCTTTAATTTCATACATGGCTCTTTTGCTAAGGGACCTTCTCTTATGACTTGGTCAAAACCGTCCATAATTAACTCTATAACTTCGCCAATATGCACTACACCACGTGTTCCATCAATTAATATACATCCATTAAACACTTCTTTGATGCTTCTTGCTAATTTCGTTTCATAACCTGCTTTGATGAATTTTGGATAGATGTCTTTATCATTCTTTTTTATTCTACATTCTGGGATTTCTCCTGATTTGATTGCTTGATAAACTTCTTCTTCCAAAGGCTCTGCAATCATGTAGAACTTATTGTGTTTATTAGGAGATTTTCCTTCAAATTCGATTCCTTTCTTTTCAATTGCTTCTCTGTAGACAACAATAGGGGGGGAAGTGACAACGTCTAACCCTTTTTCTTTTTTGATTCTGTTTTCAATAACCTCTAAATGAAGTTCGCCCATTCCTGAGATTAAGTTCTCTCCTGTTTCCTGGTTGATTTTAATGAAAACAGAGGGGTCTTCTTTGCTTACCTGTTTTAAAACTTCAACCAATCTTGTTAAATCTGAAGCTTTTTTAGCTTCAATGCTTTTTGTAACAACTGGCTCGAAAATATGTTTAATGGCTTCAAAAGGTTCGATGGGTGTTGATGATACTGTTTCTCCTGCGTATGCATCTTTTAATCCTACTATCCCTACAATATTACCTGCTACAGCTGAATCAACCTGCAACCTTGTTGGGCCTTTGTAAATATTAACTTGCTGAACTCTGACAGCTCGCTTAGCCATGTTCATGTAAACTTCCTGACCTTGTCTTATTGTCCCTGAAAATAAACGTCCTGCTGCAATCTCTCCTGCGTGCTTATCGACAACAATTTTTGTTACAACGAATGCGACAATGCCATTTGGATTGCAAGATAAAATAGATTTTCCTTCTTCACTATCAATATCTCCTCTCCAAATTTGCGGGATTCTGTATACTTGAGCTTCTACTGGATTTGGATGGTGCTGGATAACCATGTTTAAGATTACTTGATGTAGGGGGGCTTTTTTTGATAATGAATTATAATCATCTTTTTCATATGCATTAATCACATCTTTAAATGTTAGATTATGTTTTTTCATATAAGGAAATGACAATGCCCATTTGTGGAATGCTGAACCAAAAGATACACTTCCAGCTAAAACATTTACCTGCCACTTTTCTTTGAATTCTTCCGGGGCTATTTGCCTGATTAATTTGTTAACATCGTTGATGATTTTAATAAATCGTTCCTGCATGACTTCAGGAGTTAATTTTACTTCTTTGATTAATCTGTCAACTTTGTTGATGAATAAAACAGGTTTGACTCTTTCTCTTAGAGCTTGTCTTAGAACTGTTTCTGTTTGAGGCATTATTCCTTCGACTGCACAGACAACTACAATTGCACCGTCAACAGCTCTCATTGCTCTGGTTACATCTCCCCCAAAATCAACATGTCCTGGAGTGTCGATTAAGTTGATTAAGAAATCCTGGCCTTCCATGTTGTGAATCATGGAAACATTTGCAGAATCGATTGTGATTCCACGCTCTTTTTCATCGTCATGAAAATCCAGAACTAATTGTTTTCCTGCTAATTCTTCAGAGACCATTCCTGCGCCAAGCAATAAGTTGTCTGAGAATGTGGTTTTTCCATGGTCGATATGGGCGGCTACACCAATATTTCTGATGTGTTTCGGGTCGTTCATTAATTCACGAATCTTTTTTACTAAATGCTCTTCTGCCATTGCTTTAGAAATTTTCGAAGAGGGTATTTAAATCTTTTTGTTTTCGTTAGTTTTATTAATTTTTTGCTCTCAATAAGATTATGATTGTTAAAGATTTATCTGGACTGGGGATTGAGAGAGGGGAGATTATCTTACGCGTACAACATCCTGCTGAGAATGGGGGTGGCGGGGGAAATATTTCTAATAAAGCTGATTGTTTTTATCTCGGTGCTGATGCGGTGCTTGGAGGAATTCAGATGCTTGGCAAGGAATATCTTGTCTATAAGAAGATTTTAGAAGAAGTTTTAATTCCTCGTAATAAACACAAAGCTTAAAAAGTGTGTTTTTCAGTTTTCTATCAATGGAAACTAAGATTCTGGCTCAATCTGAAAATAAACTGCAAATTTCTCTTGAGGGTATTGATTATGTTATGGCAAATACTCTAAGGAGATTGATGATTGCTGAGGTTCCTACTATGGCTATAGCTGAAGTTGAATTTCATAAAAATGGCTCTGCTTTGTACGATGAGTTTCTTGCTCACAGAATTGGTTTGGTTCCTTTGAAAACAGATTTGAAATCTTACAATTTAAAAGATGAATGCAAATGCAAGGGAGAAGGATGTGCTTTATGCCAGGTTGATTTTACTTTGGAAGCTGCTGGACCCTGCACTGTTTATTCTGGGGATTTGAAATGCAAAGACCCTGAAGTAAAACCGGTTTATGACAACATGGTTTTGGTTAAACTTGAAAAAAATCAGAAGCTTAAATTAGATGCTGTTGCTGTTCTTGGAAAAGGAAAAACACATATGAAATTTTCTCCTGGATGGTTTTACTACCAGCATTATCCTGAGATTAAAATTGGGGCTGTGAAAAATCCTGAATCTGTTGCTTCTGTATGCCCTACAAAAGTTTTTGAAGTTGATTCTGGGAAATTAAAAGTGAAGCATCTTGAGAAATGCGTTCTTTGTAATGCGTGCATGGATAATGATGACAATGTTGAGGTTCGAGGAAAAAAAGATAAGTTTATTTTTACAATGGAAAGCTTTGGGCAGTTAGAGATTAAAGAGATTTTTTTAAAGGCCCTTGAGATTTTTGATAAGAAACTGAATGAGTTTGAAAAAGAGTTGAAAAAGAGCAAATAATTTTCTGTGGTTAACATGCAGGTTTTAAATCAAGAAAAAGTTTCGCGTGAATCGTCCCTTCGTTCTTATAGAAAATTGTATGATTTTTATTTATCTCAATTACCTGAAGGCTTAACTGAAGAAGAAAGGGGAGATGTGCTTAAAAGACTTTTGAGAAGCCACGGCGGTGCTGTATTGCACATCTTTGTTATCTATGAAAAAGAATATGCTCTTGGGGAGAATCTTTCTGGGTTGATTGAATATTCTCATAGACAAGATTATTTGTTTTGTTTGGAAGGACACTGGCAAGGCATCTTATGGATTTTTGTGCAGAATTAAAACAAGCTGAAATCATGTCTCAAATTGAAGATCCTGAATTAAGAGAGCTTAGAAATTATATCGCTATGATTGATCCACAAAATAGAAGAATGTGATTTAATACATCAAAACAAAATAATTAAAAGTAATTTCTTGAGTTTTACCATTCCTCAATTTTCAAATGAGGTATATGCTGATAATGCTTCGCATTCCTTGTTACTAAAATCTTACCCTGAGAAATTGCTATTGCTGCAATCATTTGATCCATTGAGCTGGTTAATACCCCCTTTTTCTTTAAATAGCTAAAAATCTGTGCACTTATCTTTGAGGAGTTGAAATCAAAATCTAGTATTGTTAGACTTTGCAACATGGTTGAAACTTGAGTTATGCCTTTTGAGGGATTTGAAGATTGGTATGCTCCCTTCAACAGCTCGTACGATGATATGGATGTTGTATATCTATTTGAGTATTGCTGCTCCAATTCCTGTATTTTTGTTACGGCTTCCCCATTATTTCTTAAAAGTCCGATGAGTATATCGGTATCAAGCACTACCATTTCAGATTCAATTTCCTATCTTTTGTTTTGTGCCTTTCTGAAAGAATGTCATTAAAAACTAGATCCATTTCTGGCATGTCTTTCCAAATTCCTGCGAAAGATAATAAGGATTTTTTCTTTTCTTTATGTATCAACCTTAATACTACTTCAGAGAAAGAATCGCTTCCTTCTTTGAGATTTTTTAGACTTGCGTATGCGTGTTCTGATAGAGATATCACTTTTACCATATGCATATGCATATGCATGTATATATAAACCTTCCGATTATTTCTACCTAGCCACACATAAAAACAGTTATAAATGCTGCATGTGTTTTTCTTATTTATGCGGAGATGGCGGAGTGGTCAAACGCGCCAGCCTAAGGAGCTGGTGGCTTAGTGCCTACGCAGGAGCCTTTCTTTTGGGAAAAGAAACCCTCGGGAAAGAAAACCGAGAATCCTAAGAGGCTGCGATTTCGAATCCTGTTCTCCGCACAATTTCTTTTCTTCCAAAAAGAAAACAATAGGTTTAAAAACACCGCATTTTCCATTCATTATACCTCTGCGAGCTTACGCATATAGTAGAGATGTTTTTTCTACTGCAGAGCATTAAAAATAATTTAGAGATACAACATGTCAAAAAGAACAGGACCTTCAACATTAGAACTGCAAAATCTTATTGTTGAACTTAAAAAAGCAGGAAGAGAGCAAAAGGTCCCTCTCTGGCTAAGGATTGCAGCAGATTTAGAAAGACCCCGGAGAATAAGAAGAGAGGTTAATTTGTATACTTTACAAGAGAGTGTTAGAGAAGGAGAAACCGCAATTGTGCCTGGCAAGGTTTTAAGTCTTGGAGAATTTAATAAGAAAAATATTGTTGCTGCGTATAAATTTTCTGAAAGCGCTGAAGGAAAGATTAATAAAACAGGAAAAGCGATTTCCATTCAAGAATTATTAAAGAAAAATCCTAAGGGAAACAAAGTGAGGATTATTGGTTAAGATGAATAGTGGAACTGAAACAGGATATGCAGAACGTGTAAATGGAATATGGCAAGAAGGTCCTTGCAATTCTGAAACACTTGATAAGAGGTATCAATATGATGATGTGAATTTTGGATTCTCTCTTGGATATCGCATGAGGGAAGGAGAAGCTATTAGGATTATTGCTGGAATTTGGGAAAGAAAAGGAACAGATGATGGGGAGATTTCAGCGTTAACTGACATCCAACATCATAATCCTCGTGGAATAGATGCCTGTTTTGTGGAAGTACTTGAGGGGCATATGGGTGTTGTGGAATTGTATAAAGACATAGGAGAAAATGAGAAGGTTGCTGCATTTACGCTTTTAGCAGTGATAGAACGTGCACGCTCTCAATTTTTGGTGTGAAAATGATAATCGATGCTGAAAATGGGATTGCTGGAAAAATAGCTGCTTATGCTGCGAAGCAGGTATTGCTTGGGCAACAGGTTGATATTATCAATGCTGATAAGGCCTGCATTACAGGAAGCAAGAAAATGATTCTTGCACATTATGATGCCAAGGTTAAAAGAGGAAACCCTTTCAAAGGACCTTACTTTCCTAAAACTTCGGATAGAATCTTGAAAAGAACCATTAGAGGAATGCTGCCTTGGAAGGTTTCAAGAGGTCAAGAAGCTTTTAAAAGAGTAAAATGCTATCTTGGGGTTCCTGACCAGTTTGAAGGCAAGGAAGCCATGAAAGTAGAAAAAGCCGATATTGGAAAATCAAAAAGCTTAAGACATGTTACTTTAGAGGAATTATCTGTACTGTTAAGAGGAAAGAAACACTACGGATGAGCCTTTCTTTTTTGTAAAAAAGAAACCTTCGGGAAAGAAAAAACAAAGGAAAAAAATGACAAAAACATTTCACACATCAGGAAGGAGAAAGCTTGCAATAGCTCGGGCAACTATTACTGATGGAAAAGGGATAATAAGAATTAATAAAAGATTGCTTGACCATTATAATCCTTTGCTCGGAAAATTAAAAATTTCTGAACCCCTCCATATTGCTGGTGATGAAATTGTTAAAAAAGTTGATATTAATGTATTCGTTCAAGGTGGTGGATGGCTTGGACAAAGTGAAGCTTCAAGATTAGCCATTGCAAAAGCTTTGGTCGGATACACGGGAAGCAAAAAATTAGAGAAAGACTTTTTAGCATATGATAGGAATCTTCTCGTTGCTGATGTCAGACGAAAAGAGCCGTACAAACCTAATGACTCTAAAGCTCGTGCTAAACGCCAAAAATCTTATCGTTAAGATGATTTATTATCCTGAAACTTATTATTGGTATGATGAAAAGTTTTCTACAAAAAAAGCTTTGTTGATTTCTTTGTATGTTTTTATGAATTGGTGTGATGGGTATGAATGTTACTTACTTTCTTCATTTAAAAAAGATGGTAAGAAGAATAAAGATGAAAAGTATAAGAAGGGTACTCTTCCTCGTTCATTACGTGAAAAAGAAAAGTGTATTGCTGATTTATTTTCTTGGGCAACACGACATTCTTTGATGCCTTATTATTTTCGATTGTATTTGTATGAAGATTATAATAGGAAAAACCAAAGAATCTTATTTAACTACATTGAAGGATTGAGCATGTGGCAGCTTGAGATTGATGAAAAACAGTTTAAGATTTTGCAGAAGGAACTGGTAAAACATAAATTGCCTAAAGACTTGTTTTATCCAGAAACTGAGCAAGTTAAAGTAGAGAGCAAGGGGTTGTTTTCAAAGACTTTGAAGTTCTTTACGGACAATGGAATATATTCTCATTATTCGCCCAGGGAATGGCAACGAGAAAAGAAAGCAGAAAAGCTTAAAAAGGGAGTTTAACGGAAGATTACTATGATAATTCCTATTCGCTGCATGACATGCGGGAAACCTATTGCTCATTTATGGGAGACCTTTTTAGAAAAGACTGACCATAGAAAGAAGAATATGAAAGAGACCATGGATGAATTGGGATTGGAAAGAGCATGCTGCAGAAGTGTTTTCCTTGGGCATATTGACTTGATTGATGATATTGCTGGGTTTAAGAAGGATTAGGATGCCTGCAATCTTTCATGATTCTCTTGAAAACCCTTACAACCTTCTTTTTCTTTGCAGAGATTTTTCTCTTCATGGTGTGATGAGAGAAGAGCTTCATGATCTTTATGGAAACCCCATCGTGCTTCCTGAGAAAAGGGTTCTTACCTTCTTGCTTCCGAATGGCGTTCCTCTTATTTATTGCCGTGAAGTTGATTTTGCTGATTCTACCCTTGAGCTCGAAGGAGATCTTTGGAGAGTGGAGAGGCTGATAATCAAAGAATTGTTGAATGGTGTGGGGTGTATGACTGGAGATGAATCCCTTTCAAAGTATGGTGTTGAATTACGCCCTAAAAGAACTTTGAGGGGGGGAGAATTGTATCCGGGGGTTGAACTTACATGTTCAGCCAGAAGACCCTTTTACATTCAAGCGAGAGAGATGCTCCAAGGAAAGGGATCTTCAAATCTTGATTTTACTGTTACCTCTATTGAGCTTGCGCTGTTCCGAAGAAGTTTAGATACTTGTGAAGAGACATTTGATAGAGCCTTTGAACAGCTCGGGCTTACCCCCTCTTCAGTGCATTATGTTGAGAGCTTTACAGCATATTTTCATCAAGATAAGATTGATGACATCAAAACGCGTCTCCAAATAGAAGGCATGCTGTAGATAAGTTCTTATAGTTTTTTGTTTTATTTTCTTTTATGGCTAATGAAAATGATTTTGATGACTTTGATTGGGGGGATAATTTTACTCAAGACGCAATTTACCCTGTTCTTTCTCTGTGGGTTTGTAAAACATTTAGAAGAAGAATTCTGAGTTTTGATATGCTGGCAGATATTCGCGGGGATTGCCTCACTTTAGATGGAATTTGCTTTTAGGAATGGGAGATGTTTTTATGTTATCCCTCAGCCAGATTCCTTAACAAAATATGGCATTTGGTTTGATGTTATTGATAAAACTGAACAGGCTGGTTTTAGGGAAGGAGATTTTGTCGAGATAGAAGCACAGAGGATTGTTTACTCACAAGATTTTGATTTTTTAAGAAAAAGAGTTGAATTAGACTATGGCAACAATGAATCTTTTTTCACTGGAAAAGAACTTGGAGATAAAATCTGGCTGGCTAGGAATTATCTAAGAACGACTCTTAAAGAATTAGGCATCCTAAGCAAAAGCAGGTACAACTATATGTTTCGTTCAGAAATTATTGGTGTGGAAGAATTAGAGCAGACAAGACTAGAGAGCGGGGGATATGATGTTGCATCTATTTGTTTAGAAAATGAGATGAGAAGAAGACTTTTAAGAAAGCCTTACCATTCATTAAGAAGAGGCAAGAGTCAAGCTGATAAAGATGGCAGAACAACAGACTAAACAGATTATTGAATTTCTTGACAAGTCAAAAATAAAATATAAACTGATTGTGCACAGGGTTGTTTATACTTCTGAAGAGGCTGCTAAAGAAAGAGGAATGCCTTTGAAAATGGGTGTTAAGTCTTTGATATTTAAACTGGATAAAGATGAATTTAAGCTGATTCTTGTACGAGCAGATAGAAAAGCTGATTCTAAAAGATTAAGAGAGATTCTTCATGTTAAAAATATTCGATTGGCTAGTCCTGAAGAGGTTTTAAAAATTTCTGGATGTGAGATTGGAAGTGTACATCCTTTTGGGTTTTTAATGAAACTTGAGATTTTGATGGACAAGAGCATTTTGGAGAATGAAGATGTTGATTTTAATATTGGACAGCATACGCATTCTGCTCTGATGAAAGCTAAAGATTTGGTTAAGATTTTGAAACCGAGAATTGAAGAATTTACAATTTAATATTATTTTTCCTGTTTTATCCTAAAGGTGTTTTTGTTAAATTAATTACTGTTCTTCCCTCTAAATTTATATCTAATCTAAATCCTTCTGTAGCCTGTTGATGCGGGTCATTACTCCTTTTTTCTTCAAGCATTCTTTGCAAGATGTGATATTCTCCTTCTTCGAGAGGCATATTCTCTACTCTAGAAATTTCTGGCATATATGGTCTGGAATAGCTTATTCTTATGTCTGCAAAATACTTTCCACCTCTTTCATACACTCTTTCCACTATTCCTGAAGTGTGTTTTATTATGTGACTCATGGTTGGATAAGAACAAGAAAGTTTAAAAGTTATTCCCTTATCAGTTTTTTGAAAGAATCCTGCAATCTTATATGCTCTTTTGCTTTTCTTAGAATTTCCTGGGAGTTCTTGAAAGTTACCTGCTTGATTGCCTGTTCGTAAGGGAGCCATTTATATCCTTGATGTTCGGTTAATTTTATTTTTTCTTCTTTTGTTTCTGCCAGAAAATAGACAACATCTTTGCTGATTAGCTGGGTATTGCGTTTATAAAAAAAACTGATTTTTTCCCTGAAATCTGAATAAATATGGATTTTTGTAATGCCTGTCTCTTCTTTTAATTCTCGGATTGCTGCCTGCTGTTCTGATTCTCCTTGCTCGATATGGCCTTTTGAAAAATCCCAATGGCCTGCTTCGTATTGGAGAAGGAGAAAATAAAACTCGTGCAATCCGAGTGACCTAAAACATTCTAGATTCAGCGGGCTCTTTTTTTGAAAGGATTCCCGCCTGAATAAGATAATTCCTGCTGATTTCTCTCTAAGTGCCATTTAATAAGAGTTATAAACCAGCTTTATTAATTTTTGGTTATGAGAGATGATGTTTGGCTTAAGGATAGACTTGAGAGTATCTGGGGATTATTGTATAGCGATGTTCCTAAGCTGAATAATGTTAATGTGAGATTTAAAGGACGCTGGAAGAATAAGTTTGGGCATATTAAGAAGATTAAGGATGATAGTGAGATTGTTGTTAATGGTCTGTTTAAGAATGAGATTATACCTGAGTATATGATTGATATTACTTTAGCGCATGAACTTGCTCATTATGCTCATGGATTTAATAGTCCTTTGCCTAGAAAATATACTCATCCTCATAAAAATGGTGTTGTGAACAAGGAATTATTGAAAAGAGGATTTGGCCATTGGGTCAGGATTGAAAGAAATTTTTTAAGGAAGGAGTGGCCTGGAATTTATAAGGGATTGATGAACCGGTGATTATTCCTTTATCATAAACCTCATGTATTTTTTACAAGTAAAGCAATAGATTGTTACTCTTGATTTATGAATACGGGTTCTTGAAGTTTTGCCTGGGACGAGATAGGAGTAGCAATGCTTGCAGAATTTTCTTTTTAAATTTCTTGGCAGTTTTAAATTAACCTTCATTGCTGTTTTTCTTGCAATTTGTATGTATCTGTTTGCTAATTCTTTGTTCTTTGGAAAGATAATTTCTGCTTCGCTGAATAAATCTTTAACGCGTTTTAATGCTAGGTCTTTTAATTGGGATTTGCTTTTCTTTGCCATATCTCTGAATGATAAAGCTTATAATTAAGTCTTTCTTTTTAGGAGGATGTTAATTATAGGGGTATTGCTAGGAGTATTGTTTTTGATTCTTGCTGCAGTGAATATCAGCTCGCAGATTGGTTTGCAAACTGGTTTGCCGAGCCAAATAGCCAATGCTGCTGTTTCTTTGCCTGAACTGGTTATGTGGATTTTGTTGATTGTTGGCGGGTTTTTTTTATGGATTGATGTTTCCAGGAGAACAAAATTGTTTAATGGGGCAATAAGTTTTGTTGTCGGGGCTTTGGCAATTGGAATTGGTTTATACCCCCTCCTGATTAATTATCATGTTTTGAACTGGACTTTGATTATCCCTCGCTGGATTATACCTTGGCTGTCTTTAATTCTTGGCGGGTTGTTGGTTTGGGATAATATTAAGGTTAGTTAAGAAAAATAAGAGGACAGCTTCCCCAAACAATTTTTTTCTTTGTAAATAAAAAACATTGTATTTAAAAAAGAAACAAGGGTCTTGTATCCCCAAAACGTTGTGCTATTTTAGAAAAATAAGGAGGACAGCTTTCCAAGATTCCCACACGTAAGTGCAGTACAGCAAGGAACGGAAACCTGTTTAACTTCAGTGTTCGAAATGGGAACTGGTGGAACCAGACTCCTATGACCGTCCAAGATTATGGAATATGAATGGTTTATAAAGATTTTGATAGATAGATTTTAATATAGATTAGTATTTCCGTGATAAATGGAAAAACAAAAAATCGTTCTTCAAATCCAGTTTGCATCACTTGAAGATTTTATTGATGGGAATAATAATTTTTATGCTCATATGATTGTAGATTCTGCTTGCAGTATGATTATTGATGAACGTATTGGGGATTGGCCATGTTATGGGAGATTTGCTAAGATTGCACCAGAATTAGCTTTAGAATTAAAGCAAGAAATGATAATGCAAAATTATGGCAGAGCAACATATGGTGAACCTTGGGAAGATGTTTTTCCATGGGCTAAACTGTGGGAAGCATATAAAATCATATCAACCCTGGTTTATTTAGGAGATCCTTTTGTAGAAGGAGAGAATCACCATAATTTTCTGATCCAATAACTTAAATCCAAGTAATATTAGACATAAGCTGTTTATCTTACTACGCTGCCACTGCCTGCTTTGGATTATCTAGAATTATCCCTCTTAGCCCAGAGTTTACTCTCTTTCTTGTTTCATCCATCTGGATTATGTTTCTTAAATCTGTAACAAGTTCATCTGAAACTTCACACTCAACTGCGTGATATTCTGTGTGTTTAGTATCTTGGGTCTTCATGTATTCATTCCATTCATCTGGGGACATTTCTTTTAGCTTCATCCACTGATCGATTGATGGATCATGAGTGTAGTGTAATTGTTTAGGGTGTTCTATATGTTCTATCCTAAGCTCAAAGAACCTATCATTTACTAATTGCTCTTTTATAAATCCCAGATCTGATGGTGAATATCTTAATTTAAGCCCTGCATCAGGAATAACTAGAAAAAAAAGAATCAGTAATCTTTTGGTCGCTACCAAATCCATATTGGTATGTTTCTCTTAAGACTTTGTAAGCTTTCATTGGTTAGCAGAATGAGTTTGACTTAATAAGAATTTATGGGGTTTAATATACATTTTGAGCAAATAAAAAATTTAATAAGGTTTGGAGGCTTACTTGTTTGCATGGGCAAAAGAGGGAGAAGTTTTTGGGATATTCTAGCAATACTTGTTTTGATAGGGATAGCCATATGGATTTTATTAAAGATGTTTGGTGTAATCTAGATTATTTTCCAAGATAAAATTTCCTAAGGATTGTTGATGAGAACTAATGGTATTTATTCCTGAGTGGTTATATCATCAAAGACTATATAAAATGGAATGTATTGGTAGATAGTATGTCTACAAGAATACCTCCTTCAACATTGCAAAGGATTTTAGCTATTAAAAGAGAGAAAGATCCTAGAAGGGCATTAGAAGGCATTGTTGATTTATTTACTAATTACTATCCTGAAGAAGAAAAAATTCCGGTTTTATATGATCAAAAAAGTGGAAAACCTACAAGATACAGATTTGAACCGAGATCGTATTGTAATTTCGGTCATGAATCTGGTTCTTGGTTTGAGGGTTTTCATTTTAGACCTAGAATATATCTGGGTGGAAGCGGTTATACTGACCCTGAACCTAAAGATCCGGGATTAGCAGAAAATATTGTTAGTATGATTCAATTTGAAGGTCCGATTTTGATTGAGTTAGATTCTGGCAGGTATGTTTTTAGTTATGAGACTATAATTGATACTGGTGATGAACGGCCCAGCCATCGTAGTGCACCCGAGAGTTTAATAATGGTTATGAAGGTTAAAGAATTAAGAATGATGAAGGTTAAAGAATTAAAAGGGCAATAATTTTTTTGTGTGTTAATCATAAACAAAATAGTTATTTTTTTATGTAAAATTTCCTTTTCTCTTCCTGGAATTTTTCAATTGAGGGTTATCTTAAGTTTTACTCTTGGATTCATCTTTGTTTAGATTTGCAAACAAGCTTATGAATAATCCTAGAAATAATCCCCATCCAAGAATTGGAAGAAAATCTGACTCTGTTTTTAATAACGTAGAAGAGAAATTTAAAACTGCAACAATAATTGTTCCTGTTACTGTTGCTGTTCTCTTTCCAATGTATTCCAGGGCTTCTCCCAATGCATAGCCTATAACTATTCCGAGAACAATGATTCCAAGGTTGGAGAATGCTGGATTCATGGTTGTTTGATGTTTAGGATATTGATAAATGTTTTGCTTTTATTTGTTTAAGTTATTTGGGGGGTAAATTCTTGATTGAAGTCCGTATCCCTCCTCAATATCACTTGTGAACTCTCCTAACTTTTGTTCATCCAAAACTCCTGCCCTTAGTACCAGATATCTTTCTGGATGCTCCATTTCTGCTAAAATTCTTTTTAATTCTGAATCTTCACGAAACCATAAATCAATGTCTGATTCTTTCCATATCTCTGCCCAAACTATTTTCTCCTCTATAATTTTTTGGGTTGCCATATTATCAAAATATCCTAGTATTCTGTGTATTCTGCCTGGAGATGCATCTCCTCTTGTTCCTCTTTCATTATTCTTTTCTGTGAATACAACATATTTTTCCATATTCCAGCGAAGATAGCAAACTTTATAAATGGTGAATATAGCAAAGAAATCAGGGTTTAACACTCTTTATTTACATTGAAACGGAGGATGAAGAATTAAAATGGCTAAAGAAAAACCACACTTAAATTTAGTATTTGTTGGTCATGTTGACCATGGAAAGAGCACTACAGTAGGAAGATTACTGTATGATTCTGGAAATATCAATGAGCAAGCGATGAGAAAACTGAAAGAAAAAGCTCAAGAACTTGGAAAATCTGGATTTGAATTTGCTTTTGTCATGGACAATTTAAAAGAGGAAAGAGAGAGAGGGGTTACAATTGATTTGTCTCACAAAAAATTTGTTACTAATAAATATGAATTTACCATTATTGATGCTCCTGGGCATAGAGATTTTATCAAGAATATGATTACTGGGGCTAGCCAGGCAGATGCTGGGGTATTGGTTATTGCTGCATCTGATGGTGTAATGGCTCAGACAAAAGAGCATATTTGGTTGTGTAAAACTCTTGGGGTTAACCAATTAGCAGTTGCTGTAAATAAGATGGATGTTGTTGGATACAAACAAGAGAAGTTTGAACAAGTTAAGAAAGATGTTCAGACTGTTTTGAAGACTGCTGGATATAAGACTGAGAATGTTACATTTATTCCATTGAGTTCATTGAATGGGGAGAATGTTACTAAGAAATCAGAGCATTTAACCTGGTTTACTGGACCTACTTTATTGGAATTGATTGACCAATTTAAAGAGCCTGAAAAACCAACTCATTTACCATTAAGGCTGCCAATCCAAGATGTGTATAACATCACGGGGATTGGAGTTGTGCCTGTTGGAAGAGTTGAAACAGGGATAATGAAAATTGGAGATAAAGTTATTTTTGTTCCAGGAAGAGAGGGCAAAGGAGTTCCTGGAGAGGTTAAGACTATTGAAATGCATCATGAGCAAGTTCAAGTTGCTGAACCTGGTGATAATATTGGCTTCAATGTTCGTGGAATTGGAAAGAAGGATATTGCAAGAGGAGATGTTTTAGGACATGCTTCAAATCCTCCTACAGTTGTTTCGGAGTTTACAGCGCAGATTATTGTTCTGAATCATCCAACTGTGATAACAGCAGGATATACACCTGTTTTCCATATCCATACTGCACAGGTTGCCTGCCAGTTTGTTGAATTGGTTAAGAAAATTGATCCTGCAACAGGACAGGTTATTCAGGAAAAACCTGATATGCTAAAGACAGGGGATGCTGCGATTGTCAGGGTTAAACCTACTAAACCTCTGTGCATGGAAAGGCAGAAAGATATTCCTCATATGGCAAGGTTTGCTATCAGAGATGCTGGTTCAACTGTTGCTGCAGGAATGTGTATTGATTTGGTTGCTAAAAAGTAAGAAGATTTTCTTCTTTTTTCTTTTAACTTTTTTTTATAAAAAGAAACCTTAACTAAAAAAAATAAAAAGTGGTTATGAGAAGAATATGAAAGCAGGGATAGGAAATCATATCGGGGTTAATGGGGGAACAAGCTCTGGTGGTGGTCTTCCAGGATTATTTCTTAAAGGAGATTTCAAAGAAGGAGATCCTGAGATTGATGTCAGAGATATTCTTGATTTGAGAAAAGATGATTTACACTCAATGGTTGTTGCACAACTTAGAGCTTTGCAAGGTTATAAGGGGTTAAATGGAATTCCTAAAGAAACTGATGACACTCATAGCTATTCCTGCAAAGAAATTTGGATTGGATACACTCCTATCGGTAAATCTCTTGCAGAGAGAAAGCTTTATATATGATTATTCTGGAGTTTAAAGAATGCAAAAGGCGAGAATACATTTATCGGGAACTCATATTGGTGATTTGAATGCAATATGTGCAAGTATCAAAGATATTGCTGAGAAAACCAAAACAAAATTATATGGGCCTATTCCTTTGCCTACCAAGAAGATGAAGTTGAATACTAGAAAAAGCCCTTGCGGGGATGGAAAAGCTAGTTTTGACAACTGGGAAATGAGAGTTCATAAAAGAATGATGGACTTGCAGGTTGATGACAGGGCTTTAAGATTGGTGATGAGAGTTCAGGTTCCTGAAGGTGTTAATATTTCTATTGATGTTTTAGACTAAATGTTCTTATAGATATTCTTTCTATGTCCTATTAAAGTGATTTCAATTACCTTCTCTTCCTGTGAGATGTCTGCGATAATTCTGTAATCTCCAATCCTTAATTTGTAATCCTGCCTTCCTGAAAGTCTTTCAAAGTAACGAAGAGGATTTTCCTTTGAGGCAATAATCTTGTTAAAAATTCTTTCCTTTATTGAATTGGGTAATTTATTTAAGAAATTGATAGCGGCTTCATCAAAGATAACTTGATACATTATAGAGCAAGCCTCTTTCTTGCTTGTTCTTCAGTAAGAAAATTTCCTTTTTTTATTCTCTCTCTGGCTTTTTCTATAGAGATAATTGCTTCCTGACTTAATGCTGGCTGTTTTTTGATATTTTTAACAATAGAGAGCATTTTCTGAATAACTTCATCGTAACTTTCATTTTTGTATTCTCTGAGATGGTCTAATCCCTGCTTTGTTATTCCCTGAAGTTTGATTGTTGTTGTTTGGTTCATGGTATACTGAAGTATACTTAGGTATATAAATGTTTCCTTTGATGTTTAAGGAAATTGCTGTTTGGGGGCTGACGTTTTGGACTAAATCTTTCATTCATATTCTAACGGTTCTTTCTTTATTACCCGGGATTAAGAATGCGTCACCCATCATTATTCTTGGCAAATTCGGATTTCTTGATTTGTAAGGTGCTGATGGCGTTGGCTCTGACAAGTCTTGTATTGTTACTCCAGAGGTTGATTCTCCTCTAAGATTCCTGACATTCCTTGAAAAGTAGTTTATAGCTTGAAACAGCTTTTCTCGTTGTTCATCCACAAAGACATCTCCATTGCTATGGGGAACGTAGATGTTTTTAGATCTGTACCCTGAATTTAAGAGTGTGCCTTCAATTCCTTGAGGTTTTTCTTCTAAACCTGGAAAGTATCCAAGACGACTTTCTCCGCCTCTTATATATATTTCTCCATCAAAGTCTGAAAGGGCTAAAATTCCGTTATTGGTAAAGAATAAACCTAAACCGCCTTCTGTTTCTCGCGGTATTGGGATGACTTGATTGTTTCTATTCCAAAAAAATTCTTGTCCACTCGCCCTGATGAATCCATACAAAAATAATTCCCTTACTATTTTTTGAGATTTGAGATCGGGTAACTCATTTTTATACCTATCAATTACATTTTGAATAAATCCTTCTAATTCAGGATGTGTGTATTCTGAAAACATTTTGTCTCTTCTTGATACAACTTCATTTACCATGATTCTTTGTTCTCTGGAGGGTATTTAAACCTATCGTTTTTATAGTCTCTTCAAAGTAGTAACTATCTTCTCTTTTTAGAATCACTAGATGTACAAGAAAACCTTTTTATATCAGTGTGTATTGAGTGTGTATATGGGAGAAGTCCAAAGAATTAACATTACCTTACCTAAGAAATTGGTTGAGAAATCGAGGGTTTTGATAGATGAAGGGCTCTATGGGAATTTCTCTGAACTGGTGAGAGAGAGTATTAAAAATGAATTACTTCTTGATAGGGGTTTAATCGAGAAGAAATCAATCCTTGATAAATGGTTTAAAGAGGAAAAAGGGAAAGGTTTTGATACCTCCTCCTTAACTCAGGATGAGTTGATAAAGAGAATTCGTAAAACCCGAAATGAGCTATGGGATAAGAAATATAAGCAATGGTTTAAGGCGAGTTAAATTGATTCTTGTTTTAGATAGCAATGAATATATACTATATTTACATAAGAAGTCTTTTTTAATTGAAAAGATTTTAAATGACCAAAAAGCCACTATTTTCATTGATGAGCTTATCGTTAAAGAAGTCTTAAGGAATATTAAAGAGGAGGTTAAAAAAGAATTTTATTCCTTTCTTTTTAAGAATGAGATTCCAATATTCCATGCGCAACTCCCAATTTCCCTGATTCAAAAATACAAAAAGCTCGGCTTAAAGAAGGGAGATATTGGTATTGCTGCATTCTGTGAGTATATTAAAGCTGAATATTTGATTACTGAAAACAGGCATTTCCTGAAAATAAAGGCGGATACATTCAGAGTTGTAACATTGAAAGAAGTTCTTGCTTTAATAAAATAATCCATAACCTTTTTATATAAATCTATAATTGATATTGTATGCAGAAAATTTTGGAGAGTTTCTCGCCTTTAGAAAGAAAGATTTGGAGTTTTGTTAAAACCGGCTGCACTATGAATGGGTTGGTTAAGGAATCTGAGTTAAAAGAGATTGAAGTCTTACGTGCTTTAGGATGGCTTGAAAACAAGAAGATTATTACAATTAAGAAAGATGCTTCTGAGCATATTGGTCTTGGAGAAAATGGGAAAAGATATTTGAAAGATGGTTTGCCTGAGAAGAGATTTTTAATTGCTATTGAAAAATCTAACCTGAGCTTAAATGAGATTAAAGCTAAAGCTGGATTGGATGACAATGAAGCTGGAGTTTCTCTTGGGATGCTGAAAAGAAAGAATGCAATTTTGCTTGGAAAACAAATTACCATCACAAGTGATGGAAAGGAATTATTGAAAAAAGGATTTCATGAAGAAAAATTCTTGAAAACTCTTCCCAGGAATCTTGAATCTTTTAACAGAGAAGAACTGCATATTTACAATGAATTGAAAAATAGAAAAGAGATTCTTAAAAGCGAGCTGACAAAAGAGATGACAATTAATCTGACCGTTCTTGGGAATGAGATTAAAAAAGAGAAAATTGACCAAGAATTAATTGAGAGTTTAACTCCTAGCTTATTGAAAAGCGAGTATTGGAAAGGGAAAAAATTCAGAAGATATCAGATTAATAGTGAGGTTCCTAAAGTTTATGCTGGAAGAGTTCATTTTACCAATGAAGCTTTGAGATATGTAAGAAAAATTTGGCTTGAGATGGGTTTTAAAGAGATGAAAGGGAGCAAGGTGCAAACGAGTTTCTGGAATTTTGATGCTTTGTTTACTGCTCAAGACCATCCTGTTAGAGAGATGCAGGATACTTTTTTTATTAAGAATCCTGAAAAAGGAAAATTGCCTGAAAATAGCTTGGTTGAGAGAATAAAAAAAGTGCATGAGGATGGCGGGAATACGGGAAGTTTAGGCTGGAAATATAATTGGAATAGTGAAGATGGGAAGAAAAATGTGTTAAGAACCCATACTACTGCTTTATCAGCAAAGACAATTGCAGGATTAAAAAATACTCCTGGAAAATACTTTGCAATTGGAAAATGCTTTAGAAATGAAACTTTGGATGCAACTCATTTATTTGAATTTGACCAGACTGAAGGGATTGTGGTTGATGAAAATGTGAACTTTAGACATTTGCTTGGATATTTAAAAGAGTTTTTCAATAAAATGGGTTTTGAAAAAGTAAGATTTAGGCCTGCTTATTTTCCATATACAGAACCTTCGGTTGAGGTTGATGTTTATCATCCTGTGCATAAGAAATGGATTGAACTTGGCGGGGCTGGAGTGTTTAGACCTGAAGTGGTTAAGCCTTTGATGGGCAAGGATACTCAAGTTTTAGCATGGGGTTTAGGCATTGGCAGGATAATTTCTGATTATTACAACATTACTGACATAAGAGAGCTGCATAGAAATGATTTGAAACAATTGAGGGAGATGAAGGTTTGGACGAGATAAAATGCCTACGATAACATTAGACAGAAAAGAATTTGAACGATTGGTGGGAAAGAAATTGCCAGATGATACTTTGAAGAATAGGATTTCAATGCTGGGGACTGATTTGGAAGAGGTCAATGGGAAGGAGATTATTGTTGAAGTTTTCCCGAATAGACCCGATATGCTTTCTGAACAAGGATTTGCCAGAGCATTTTCTTCGTTTATTGGAAATAAAACAGGATTAAAAAATTATAAAGTTAAAAAATCGAATGATAAAGTTATTGTTGATAAATCTGTAAAGGATGTAAGACCATTTACTGCCTGTGCAATTGTTAAGAATTTAAAACTGGATGATAAGAGGATTGAACAGATTATGCAGCTGCAGGAAAAACTGCATGTTACTTTTGGAAGAAACAGGAAAAAAGCTGCGATTGGAGTTTATCCTCTGGAAAGAATAAAAATGCCTATTACTTTTTTAGGGATGAAACCTGAAGAGATTAAGTTTAAACCTTTGGAGTATCATAAAGAGTTGAATGGTTATGATATTTTAAAATTGCATCCTAAAGGAAAGGAGTATGCTGGGTTGTTAAATGGCAGGAAAGTGTTTCCCGTGTTTATTGATGCAGCTGGAAAGATTTTGTCAATGCCTCCTATTATTAATTCTGATGATGTTGGCAAGGTTGTTGTTGGTACTAAGGATGTCTTTGTTGAATGCTCTGGATTTGATTTCAATACATTAAAACAATGTTTGAATATTGTTGTCACTGCTCTTGCTGATATGAATGGGGAAGTTTATAGTATAGACGTGGTTGATGGCAGAGCAAAAGAAATAACTCCTAGTTTAGAACCCTGGAAAATTAATTTGGATGCTGCTTATGTAAATAAGATTCTTGGACTTAATTTGAATGAGAAACAGATTAAGAATTATCTGGAGAGAATGGGTTTTGGCTATCAAAGCAAGAAGGTTTTGGTTCCTGCGTATAGAGCAGATATTCTGCATCAAATAGATATTGTTGAAGATATTGCGATTGCTTATGGTTATGAGAACTTTAAAGAAGAACTTCCAAACGTAAGCACGATTGCTTCTGAGGATAAGGAAAGAGTTTTGAAGGAGAAGATTATTGAAATATTGACTGGATTAGGACTATTGGAAGTTTCCAGCTATACTTTAATGCATAGAGATGACTGCAAAAAATGTTTAATGAGTAAAGAGGTTGTTGAACTTGGAAATGCTCTTGATCAGGATTACAATGCTTTGAAAGCAAGTTTGATTCCTAGTTTGTTGAAGATTATTTCTGAGAATAAACACAATGAATATCCCCAGAATATATTTGAATTAAATACTGTTTTCAGCAAAGGAACTGGTGAGACTGGAGTTGTTGAGAGAGATAATTTATGCATAGCTTTAACAAGCTCCAATGCTGGATTTACAGATATTAAACAGATAATGGATTGCTTGTTTAAACTGCTGAATGTTTCTTATAAGCTGGAAGAGAAAGATATTGGAATGTGTATTTCTGGAAGAGCTGGAGAGATTGCTGTTAATGGAAAGAAGATTGGAGTAATTGGAGAACTGCATCCTCAGGTTTTATTGAATTTTAATTTAGATTATCCTGCTGCTTTATTAGATTTGAATGTTGATTTGCTGATAGGTTGTTTAGAAAGTAAATAGTTTATCTTGGAAATCCTGGATTTTATTATTAATGATTGTTAAACCTTCTTCTTCTAACATTCTTTGCTTTTCCTTCAATGCTTTTCCTTTGGTTTTTCCTTTAAATCCATGCAATTTTCCTTGAGAAGAAACAACTCTATGGCAAGGAACTTGTATGGGATAAGGATTATTTTTTAATGCTTGTCCTATTGCCCTATATGCTCTTGTGTTTAGCTTTTTGCCTATTTCTTTATATGTAGAAACTTTTCCTTTCGGAATTTTCTTACATTCCTTATACACTTTTTCGTTGAAATTCATTTTCTTTTTCCCGAGGGTTTTTCTTTTACAAAAGAAAAAGGCTCATTTAGATTCATTTTCCAGGATTTTAATTATTTTTCTTAAATCATTTACAATGTAATCTGGAGTAAGATGCTTTAAAGAAACATCAAATCTTCTTTCTTTTAGCTCATTACTTAGCTTGTTTCTTAGATAGCTGTTTAGATTTTTTGCTTTGAATTTTCTGTCGATTAAAATTGATTTTGTGTGGATTTTTCTTGCCAGAAATACTCCTTGATATAATTGGTCATCTGCGTAAAACGAGACTTGTTTGTTTTTTAGCTCATTATTAAAGATTCTTGGGTCTGGTTTTAGAAACCCTTGGTGAGGAGAGTAAACTTTGCTTATGTATTTCAATAAGCCTAATTTTTTCATTATTGGATATTGGTATTTTTTTAACCCATTTGTGATTATGCAGATTTTATATTTATTTTTCTTTAGGTATTTTAATAAAGGCAGGACATCTGGAAATAGTTTTGCTTTGTTAATATTTTTTTTGATTGAGGTTTCATAATTATATATGAACTCTACTTTTACTTCTGAGCAAAGTTTTTTGATATGTTGGTCCCAATCATATTTTTTTCTTGGATCTTTTTCTTGATGCCAGATTTGGATGAGGCTATTTGAAAGGATTTTTACTGGAATTTTTGTTTTTTTTGAGATATCCTGGCAGATCACTTCTAAAGCATAGTTCCTGCATTCTGCTCTTACTAAAGTTTCATCTAAATCAAAAAGAGCAATTTTCATATTAAATCCTTGAGTATCTTCCTACTATTTCTGCCGATTCTATAATGTGTGTTTTGATTGCTGTTTCTAATTGCTGTTTATTGCTTCCTTCCTGAAGAGTTAATGTTGAATCTAAGGCATAAACCTTGAAAACATATCTATGAGTGCCTGATGGTGGGCATGGGCCTAGGTAACCTAGTTTGCCTGCGCTGTTTTTTCCCAAGATTCCTGGGGATACTGCTTCTTTTATTTCTGTTAGATTCCCTGGCAGATTCCAAAGAACCCAATGAGTAAAGGTTCCTTTTGGAGCATCTGGGTCGTCCATTATTAATGCTAAAGATTTTGCTGATTTTGGAACATCTATTAAAATTAATCCTGGAGAGATATTTTTTCCATCGCAGGTATATTTAGAAGGAATGTTTTTTCCTGATTGAATTGCGCTGCTTTTTATTTGCATGTTAACCTCTTGATAAGTTTAAAGAAGTATGAGTGAGAATAAAAAGATTGCTATTGTAATTATAGAAAGTTTTAAAAGGAGTTATTTGCATTTATAGCTCATGGAATACGATAAAGCCCTTTTTCTTTTGTAAAAGAAAAAGCCCTTGGGGAATAAAGAAAACTAAGGATGTAAAATAAAATGGAATACGATAAAGCTTTTTTTCTTTTCAAAGAAAAAAACCTTGGAAAACAAAGAAAAGTTTTACAAAAAGAAAACAACTGAAAATGGAATATGACTTTGAAATACAGGATGCGATTGAATTTATTAATAAGGAGAAGTTTAAGCTTGTTGCAATACAAATGCCTGATGGTTTGAAGCCAAAAGCGGTTGAGATTTCTGAGCAATTGGAGAGGAATACTGGAGCAAAGATACTTATTTGGATGGATTCTTGTTTTGGTTCTTGCGATTTGCCTTTAGAATTGAAGAATTTAAAAGTTGAGGCTTTAATACATTTTGGGCATTCCCCTTGGCCATTTTGGGATAAAAAATTGATGGAGTTTTAGCATGCGGTGGGAATATTTTTTAATTGGGCTTGTTTTTTTGGCGATTGGCGCTCTGATCTTAGCAAAAGGATTCTCCAAATCCGAAGGGAAATCAACAATCAAGGGTAGAGCTGTGAGATTTATTGGTCTTGGACCCATCCCTTTTGGACCCATCCCTTTGTTAGTAGTTGAATCGCATAGAAAACTCTTGTATACTCTTGGCATAGTGATTTTGTTGTTTGTTCTCGCTTGGCTGTTGCGTGTTGCGGGAAAATAAGTATTGCGTGCCTAATAAGTTGATGACGACAAAAGATTTATGATGAATAAAAGCATGAGAAAAAAAGTATGGGCTTTTCAGCCCATCAACAATGAAATTAACTTCTTCTTGTTGTTCTTCTAGCAGTGGATCTTCGTGCAGTTGATCGTTTTGCGGTCGATCTTCGTGCAGTAGTTCTTCTTGCAGTTGTTCGTCTTGCAGCCATTTTTACCTCCTTTGTGTTTGAATGATTCATTTTTTTCTGTTAAAGAAAGAATTTACCACTCAAAATACTATTTTTATTACTGTAAATATATAATTTTAGTATATAAATGTTTTGTTTTCAATTTTAATTTTCATAATCTTTGTTTGATTTTCCCGTCGACAAAAATGTATTTTATTTTTTGTTTAGATTTTTTTCTAACTTTTCAAAGGAAAATGTGTTTATCACCTTATTTTTTGTGCACCATCCCCTTCTTGCAACACCGACGCCAAATATCATATTGTTTAATGAATTTATTGAATGTGAGTCTGTGTTTATTGAAATTAAGCATGAATTTTCAATTGCGTGTTTTACTTGCTGGCTTTCCAAGTCTAATCTTTCTGGTGAGCAATTAATTTCCAGGATGGTTGATGAGGATTTTGCTTTATCGAATATACTTTCATAATTTAATTGCGATGCTTCTCTTTTATTGATAAGTCTTCCCGATGGATGACCAATAATATTTACATATTTGTTTTCCATAGCTTTGATAATGCGTTCTGTTGGGTTGTTGTTTAATCCTGAGTGGATTGACGCCACTACGATGTCGAGTTCTTTAAGAATTTCTGATTCTATATCGAGAGAACCGTCGAGTTTTATGTTTATTTCTGCTCCCTTTAAGATTTTAATTTTTGAGCTTTTGTTGATTAACTCTATCTCTTTCCATTGTTTTTGAATTGTTTTTTTATTCATTGGGTTTGCAATTGGAAGATTTCCATAATGGTCTGTTATGGCTATTTGCTTGTAGCCTAGTTTAATGCACTCATTGGCAATTTCCTGAATTGTTGATGAGCCATCGGAGTATTTTGTATGAATATGAAAATCTGCTTTGATGTCTTTTAACTGGATTAATGACGGCAGTGAGTTGTTATTACTGGATTCTATCTCTCCAAGATTTTCTCTTAGCTCTGGTTCTATGTATTTTAATCCTAACTTCTTGTAGAGCTCTTCCTCGGTTTTCCCTGCTATTTGTTCTTCTCCTTGGAATAAACCATATTCATTGAGTTTCCGGTTATGCTTTATAGCAATTTGCCTTAAGGCTATATTGTGCTCTTTGCTTCCTGTAAAATAATTTAGTGCTGCTCCCCATGATTCTTTTGGAATTATTCTTAGGTCTATTTGTAATCCGTTGTTGAGGATTACTGAGGATCTTGTTTCTCCTTTTGCCAGGACTTTCTTAACATCTTTGTATTTTGTAAAATAGTCTGCCAGTTCTTTATTTCCTGCTGCTAGAATGTCAACGTCGCCAACTGACTCTTTGCATCTTCTTAGAGAGCCTGCAATCTCTACTTGTTGTGCTTTCTTTTGCATGTATTTCTTGAATTCCTGTGCTGCTGGGTATGCTTCTGAGAGCAAGAATCTGGTTGGAGATTTTGCGAATGATAAAGACTGTTTTAAGTTTTCCTGGGTTTTTTCTCCAAAATGCTCTAATCCTGAAATTTTTCCCTGCTTGATTGCTGATTCTAAATCTTTGAGGTTTTTGATATGGAGAGTTTGATACAACTGTTTTATTTTTTTTGGACCGAGACCTTGGACTTTCATTAACTCTTCGTAATCCATAGGGGTGGATTTTTTTAATGATTCGTATTCTTTACAACTACCTGTGTTTATTATTTCAATGATTTTCTTTGCTATACCCTCGCCAACGCCTGGAATTTCTCTTAACTTATTTTTTTTTGCTATTTCCTCTATGGGTTCTTGCAAGGCTTCAATGGTTGCTGCTGCTCTTCGGAAAGCTCTTGGGATAAATGGGCTTCCTTGCTCTTGAAGTTCCAGTAAATCTGCTATTTTGTAGAGAATTTGTGCAACTAAGAGGTTTTTCATTGATTATGTGATAATTGCTAAATTTAAAAGTGTTATCAAAACGTTTAAAAACTGCTTCATGTTGTTCTTTTTATTAAAAACAAGGGGGTGTTTATATGACGGTAAAGTTTTTTGCAAAACATAATGATAAATTATATTTTGTGTTTCGTGTTTTGGTGGGATTGTTATTCCTGCTGCATGGATTGCAAAAATGGTCTAATTTCTCAGATGGCAAATTGCAATTGATGAGCTTGTTTGGATTGGCAATGATTATTGAAATTGCTGCTGGATTGATGCTTATACTTGGATTGTTAACCAGGTGGGTTGCACTTGTTTCAGCTGTGCAGATGGCTGTTGCTTATTTCTATGCGCATGCTTCCAATGGATTGAGTCCTTTGGTGAACAAAGGTGAACCTGCTGTGCTGTTCTTTGCAGCTTTCTTAGTGCTGCTTGGATACGGCGCTGGCAAGTGGGCAATTGACAATAAAATAAAGCATTAATTTGCTTTTTTTATTTTTTATTTTCTTTTTTTCTTTTAATTTTAATTCTTAGCATATATTAATGCTGTGTTGAATCTTTGATATAAAATTGCTACATCACTAAAACCGACTTCTCTCAGCCATTCTATCTGATCTTCTATTGATGCTAGTTTGTTAAGATATTTATGATGATGTGCCCATTCCATTAATGATTCTTTATTTTTAGCATTCTCTACAAGATAATGAAAATGTTTAGCCTCGTTTAATGCGGCTTCCATTGGATTCCTATATGTCATTAAATCTCCAAATATAAACGCTCCATTTTTATTAAGAGAGTTGTAAACCTTTTGAAAGAGAATTTTTTTATCCTCATTTGTTTCTTGATGGTGCATGCCTATGACTGAAACTATCAAATCATTATTTTGTGGAAGGATTATTTGTCCATAATCCCCTTTTACAAACCTTATGTGATATTGGGATAAGAGTTTTCTTGCTCCTTCTAACATTTTATCTGAAAAGTCGATTGCTGTGTAATTAATATTAGGGATTTTCCTTAATATTCTTTCTGCTGTTAATCCTGTTCCAACTCCAAGTTCCAGAATTTTAATCCTTCCTCTTAAAATATATTCTCTTTCTATAACCCTATCAATATGCTGATGAATTTCCTCATGCCCTGGAATAGAACTAATAATCTCATCATTATATCTCTTAGATTCATAATGATCATAATTCAAATCTTCTGGTTTAACATTTGTCGACATTTTTTTACTCCTTTATCCAAAATCCTGTTGATGTATCTTGCCTGTATACTTGAGAATAATGCTCTATCCCATTTCTTGCAATTTCATTGATAGCGGAAACTAACCTTAGAACATCTTCTTCATTATTCACTAAACCAAAACTAGCTCTGACAACCCCTGGAATATTCCTTGTAATCCCCCTCTCAACTTCTTCTGTAATTCTTTGATCTTGTTTATCAGAGATGTTCTTGATTTTTCGTATTAATTCATACGCACAAAATGTACCAGCCCTAACTCCAATCCCATAATCATCTCTTAGAACCTCGGCAGTTAGTCTACTATCTATTCCTGTAACATCAAAAGGAATAATACTTCCTAATCCTGATTCAGAGAGGTAAACTTCTACACCCTCCATTTTACTTAACCCTTTATATGCCCTTCTAACCAGATTAGACTCATACTCATAAATTCTATCATAACCTATTGATTTGATAATGTCTATTGATTTTGCAAGTGCTATGGCTCCAACAGCATTAGGTGTTCCTGGATCATGAGTTTGTACTCTATTGAATCTTTTTATCTTCAAATCTCTTGAGATATATGCTAGATTTCCACCACCTATTTGGTAAGGGGTTGCTTGATCAAAAAACTTTTTTTGTCCGATAAGAACTCCGACACCAAAAGGAGCGTACATTTTATGCCCTGAAAAAGCAATGAAATCTAAATGTCTTGGATCATTGTTTGGAAGAACATCAATTTTTTCATGTTGAATCAACTGACAACCATCAATTAAAATCATAGCACTATGCTTGTGTGTAAGTTCTGCAAGATTATGAATTTGTGGTTTGTATCCTGTTACATTTGAACTACCTGTAACTGCTAGGAGTTTTATATCTCGATGTTTTTTGAACATTTCTTTGATAGAAGTAAGATTTAGAGTCCCATCACTATTTGTCCTATATTGTATTACTTCATTTCTCGCTAACCATGGAAGTAGATTAGAGGAGTGTTCAATATCAGAAACAAGAACTTTTCCTGGAATGTTAGACCATAATTCTGCTGCATGATTTATTGCTTCAGTGGTGTTTTTTGTAAATATAACATAATCTTCTAGAGATGCTCCTACGAATCGTTGGATTTTACTTCTAGCTTCCTCATAATCCTTGGTAGATGTTATTGATCTTTGACCTGAACCCCGATGAACACTTCCATATGATTTTAGGAATTCAGCTACTCTCTGGTTTACTGCTGAAAATGGTGTGGTGGTAGCAGCGTTATCTAAGTTGACCTCTCTAACTAGTCCTTTAGTCGTCTCAACTAAAAATTCCATACTCGATTTTGGAAAGAGTTGTTTTATTTCTTCCTCCCAGTTTAGTTGCCTTTTCATAGTGGTGAATAGATAAATTAGGTTTATAAATTTAGTCTCCCCTATAGGGGGTTACTTATAGAAAGATTAATAAACTCTGTTTATTTGATGAGAAGATGAATACCTTGCTGCTTGAAAAACTTGGTTTAACTCAGGGAGAAGTTAAAGTATATCTGGCATTGAATAAACTTGGTGAGTCAAGCATTGGGTCCATTGGCAAAGGAAGCAAAGTTTCTAAATCTAAAATCTATGATATCCTTGACAGACTTATTGAAAAAGGGTTAGTGGGGTATATCACGAAAAACGGAACAAAATACTTTGCAGCCAATAATCCTAATATGCTCCTGGATTATGTCGAGAAGAAAGAACACGAACTTGGGATGACCAAAAAAGAGGTTATCTCTGATATTCTGCCTAGATTAGTACGAGAGAGAAACTCTTCTCCTGGGAAAAGAGTTGCTGAAATATATGAAGGTTTTCATGGTATTAAAACAATACGTGAGGAGCTCATGACTCAATTTAAACCTAATGATACCCTTTTAGTTCTTGGCGCGCCAAAGATTGCCAACCTCAAATGGGAAGGGTGGTTTTTAGATTTCCATAAAAAAAGAATTAGAAGGAGGATAAATTTAAAGATTATTTATAATTCCGATGCTAGAAAGTACGGCGAGATTAGAAAAAAGATGAATCTAACATATGTGCGCTATCTCCCTGATAATCTCGTTAGTCCTAATTGGATTGATATTTTCCCAGATAAGGTATTATTTGTTATCCTTCTTGATAATCCTCTTGCATTCGTTGTAAGGGATAGAGCATTAGCAAACAGTTTCAAATCTTATTTTAGTATTATGTGGAAGAATTCTAGCAGTTAATTTGCTTTTTTTATTTTTTAATTTTGACAGTA
>Ga0209542_10001855_pt1 | contig 48874 bp, 47 predicted proteins | sample RifCSPhighO2_01_FD_184028 | JGI IMG/M metagenome (GOLD analysis project Ga0209542, IMG submission 184028) | Soil microbial communities from Rifle, Colorado - Rifle CSP2_plank highO2_0.1 (SPAdes) (version 2) | ecosystem: Environmental > Terrestrial > Deep subsurface > Rock core/Sediment ...
ACCGGTACGATCACCATGACGCTGGTGCCACAGACGGGCGGGCAGCAGGTGACCGACTTCGACGTGACGCTGGTCCTCAAGGACGACTGGGCCCAGCAGGCACAGGCGCTCCGCACGAGCCAGCAGACCGCGATGACCACCGAGACCGTCGGCACGCTGAAGATCGCCGACTACACGTTCGTCGTCGTCCCGTCGTGGACCAACGAAGTGCAGCCGCGTAGCGCCGTGCTGATCGCTTCCAACCGCACGAGCAACGCTGTCACCGACAAGGTCGAGAACCAGCTTCAAGCGCCGGCCCACGAGACCGCCGCCACGAAGAAGTTCTAGCCGTTCCTTCCCGCAACACCCCCTGGCCGCCGGGAACGGCGGCCAGGTTTCCCCCTAGAATCTCACGATTCTGGCATCTATTCTTCAATGAGTGAAGAAGCTTGCTAGTTTAACTAGCAATAGAGCGCTGTTTGGCTCAAAAAGAAGACAGCGCTCTTCTTTTTACCTTTTTTATAAAAATTACCTTTCTATTAGTACGGCTCTGACGGGTGCGCCATCTATATCCGTGAAACTTAGCGGCAAACAATATAATTCATATTCGCCTTCTTCCGCTTTTGACAAATCCAAGCCTTCCACAATAGGAATATTTTTAAATAGTAGCGACGTATGTGGACGGTTATCCGCACCTCCGCGTTTCTTTATGGACAAAGAGTCAATGCCAACGAGCAGAACCTCCAAGCTGGCGAGGTAGTCCGCGGCATCTCCGTCCAGGTACACGAAGTCTTCGTAAAATTCTTTAAAGCCACGGATAGAGTTACTTGTTTTTAATAAAATCCTTTCTCCTTTTTTAATATTTTTGTTTTCCAGCATTTTTTGTGTTACAGATTCCCCTTCTTCTTGGGAAAAATCTAAAACTCGGCAAGTGCCAATAAAATTTTCTAGGGGAATTTTATCCAGCATAGGTGCTCCCTCCACCGCATGCCCCGGGGCGTCTATATGTGTCCCCGTATGCGAACCGAAAGTAATAGAAGAAAGCTGTGTGCTGTATTCAGGCATCGCATGGTGAATGTTGATTGATAGCGGAACATTTTCCGGATATATAGGAGTTTTACTATTTAACGGCAATGATATATCTATAATTTTCATATTTATAAAATTTCCGGTTCGTCTTCTCTTCTTTTGACCGGATGCTGTCCAAATTCTCCCCGCATGGTGGAAACCACCTTCCCTTGGTACGACGGCTTGGATTGTGAAACGGAGCGCGCATCGAGCGCGGCTTTTATCGCGGGCATAGGTATGCCTTCCCTCTCCCCTGCTTCTACGGTCCATTTTCCTTCGCCGGAGGCGGAAGCCCGGCCGGAAATTTCATTTAAGTCCTTGCCATATTTTTTATATCCATCCCTCATCCAGGAAACGAGACTAGAAGTGATAACGCTGCCGTGAGAATAAACATCCGTAACTTTTTCCAGGTCAAGGGTAAATTCCTTTGAGTGGCGCAGGAGGTCAAAGCCTTCCGCGATGGACTGCATCATCCCGTACTCTATTCCGTTGTGAACCATTTTTATAAAATGCCCCGCGCCCGCCGAGCCCATGTATCCAAAGCCGTCTGGCAGGCAAGTATCCTTAAAAAATCCAGCGTTCTCCAGCCGTTCGTAATTTTCCTTTTTACCCCCGGCCATCATGCAAGCTCCGTTTAAGGAGCCGCCAGGCCCACCCGATACCCCAATGTCCAGGAACTCAATTCCTTTTTCTCCGAGCTCTTTGGCTCTCCGTATTGAATCCCGGTAAGGAGAATTCCCCCCGTCAATAACCAAATCCCCCTTATCAAGCAAGGGGACCAGTTCATTTAAAACTTCTTCCACTGCCTGGTGCGGCACCATCAGCCAAATAGTCCGTGGAGCCGCAAGCTTGGATACTAAATCTTTCAGGCCGGTAGCCCCGATAGCGCCTTTTGCTTCAACTTCTTTTACTTCTTCCGGTGTTTTGTTGTACCCGACAATCGCCCACCCGCTTTTAAGCAGGCGGAAAACCATATTCTTGCCCATTTTTCCGAGTCCTATGTATCCAATTTCTTTTTTCATCCCGTTAGAGGTAGGAAATGCTTTGCATTTCCGTAGTTATTTTTCTTTTAATAAAAATTATTAACATAAGTTATTTTTTCTATATTATTTACGATAATAAACTGCGCGACCTCTAACGGGATTCATTTCTTATTTTAACATATGTCTACACCCGCCGAACCTTTTTTGTAAATCGTTAGCGGTACTGACTGCCAGGCTTCAATGGTGTCGGTAATAATTTTCCACTCGGCCATGATTTCCGCGGTAGTCGTAAAAACGGTCTGGTCACCCACGATGCAGTCATATAATACTTTTTCATGGGCATCATACGGCACTTTCTTATTAGCGGATATTAAAAAAGTGTGGTTTTTGCTGTTGTCTTTAAAATATACCTCCACTTTTACCTGCGCTTCATTCAGGCCTTTCCCCGCTTCAAATTCGAACGGAACCCCTTTCCATCTTTCATTATCTACCTCTAAACTTATCCGAAAAAAAGTCTCAATTTTTGATTCTGGATTCACGTTCGGCTCTTCCAGGTACCCTTCGTACTGACCACGGACTATTCCCCTGTCCACTACGAGGGAAGTTTTTTGTAGGACAGCCGTACGTGCCTTGTGCACTAGTGAACCGGAGACCGTGCCAGGGTTTTCCATTGCGACCAAGGCTAGCATCTGCAACATGTGGTTCTGCCCGACGTCGCGAAGAGCCCCCAATCCGTCATATAAAGCTCCGCGTTTCCCCACTAGGTTTTCCTCATGGAAAATTATCCGCACCTTTTCAATGTTGCGATTATTCCACACAGGCTCGAGAGTGCCTTCGGAAAAACGGAAAGATAAAATATTCTGCAACGCTTCTTTGGCTAAATAGTGGTCTATACGAAATATTTGCGACTCGTCAAAAAGCTCTCCTAAGAGTTGATCCAGGTTTTCCGCGTCTAGTATATTTTTACCGAACGGCTTTTCGACCAGCACCCGGGTCCATGCTTTAACTCTATCTTCCACTCCGGGGGCGCAGGGAATGGTCAGTCCCGCCAGGGATATATTTTTAAAAATGGTCGCGTACAAGATAGGCGGGGTTGAAAGATAAAAAAGTTTGTCGGTGCAAATTCCCTTTTTTTCGTCGTAGGCCGCGAGCTCCTTGCCCAAACTGATAAAATCCTCCAGGTTTTCGAGGTCGCCCTGCACGTATTTAAGGTGGGAGAGAAAACCGGCAAGATCTTTGCCGGCAGTGCCCGAATTTTCGACGTCGGGGTTCTTTTTTAAAATAGCTTCTTTGGTGAACTCCTGGAAATCCTCATTGGAAAGAGACCTGCGGGAGAAACCGATAATGCCGAAATGTTCCGGCAGCATGCCCAAAGAAAACAAGTTAAAAAGTGCGAAGGCGAGCTTGTTATGATAAAGGTCCCCCGTGGCTCCGAAAACTACAAGGGTAAGTGGACTTTGCATAACCATAATATACCCTTTATTAGACTTCTTTGCATATAGTTTGGTATACTTAACTAAGCATGAAAGCAAACGAAAAATTAACTTGGACGGCGCTGGAATACGAAGAAAAAGAAAGAAGCAAAGACTGGTTTTGGGCGCTCGGCGTTATCGTAGTGACTTCGGCCATAGCCGCAATGATTTTTGCGGATTATTTTTTCGCCGCGCTTCTTATTTTGGCAGGAATTTTATTGGGACTTTTCGCAATTAAAAAACCTGACATTATGGAATACGAACTCACCGACAGAGGGCTCCGCATCCACACACGTTTCTATCCTTATGAAAATATACGGGCTTTTTGGGTGCAATCACACGATCCGCTTGAAATAAACAGGGAGGTTTTTAAAAAGCCTATGCTTTTTATCCGCTCCGAAAGATTTTTTATGCCCATTATCTCTATCCCGATAGATGAAGAAATAGGCGAGCGCATATACTCAATAATGCTGGAGCAGAATATACTTGAGGAAGAAATGAAAGAACATCCTTCCGAAAAAATCATGGAAGCGCTCGGATTTTAAACCCCTCCTGTCTCCCCTTGTCAGGGGAGAGTTCATTCCCTTCCCCTTTATAAGGGGGATTGAGGGGGTTAGCTTTACGCGAAGACTTAAAACTGTTAATCTAAAAATATTGCTCCCGTCGTCCAACGGATAGGACGCGACTTTGCGGAAGTCGAAATGTAAGTTCGATTCTTGCCGGGAGCACAAAGATATAAAATAAATTTTACTTTCAGAGAATCAAAATTCTCGATTTTTTCCATTGCATTTAGAGCTTGTAAATAAAAACTGCTCCCAGCGTCTAATTGGGTGAACCAAGGTAGGCCTGTTGACATTTCGGGTAGGTCGTGATAAAATCCCGAGTGAATCAAAATGCGGTAAAAACCATGCAGAACATGGGAAAAGCCGCGAGTCAAGCAGTTCGTCGAAACCGAAGCGCAACACAACAACAATGCATCACAAACGGGAGATGAATCCATGAGAAATAGGGTGTTGTTTGCAATTTCCATTCTCGTCTTCGTGCTTGGCGTCTACGACGTCAACGCGCAGAACAAGCCCCAGGCGCACGATCCGCGCATCGGGCAGAAGGAAAGCCTCGCGCTGATTGGGATGGACCCGGTGGACGTCTCGTACGTCACCGACTACGCCACCCACAGCACCGGCGTGCTGCTCGTGCCTTCCTCGGGTCCGCTTGAAGGAAAGGGCGGGCTATACACCAACCTCTCCGTGCCAGCGGGTACGCTGGTGGACTTTCCCAAGGGAGCGAAGGTGGAACCTTTTCACTTCACCGCCCCGAACGGAGAAGAAGCCGACGCCGTGAAGGTCACACTCCAGCCGAGCACGAAGGCGATCGTGAATGCCTGCGGCAACGGCCACAAACCCCGCGTTTCGATGATCATGAAACTCATCGGCGCGGCAGAGGAAAGCGTGAAGACGGCCATCGCGCTGATCGACTACGAGGGGATCAGGCGTGCGGCTCGTGAAGCGTTCGAGGCCGCTCCCCCGTCCGCAGAGACTCTGCCGCAGCCGACGATCGAGACGGGCAACTGGTACACCACGTGGTGGGACAGACACCCAGTGTGGGCAAGTGTTACCCATGGTGTCCTTCTCGGCATCGCTGACTGTGGCTTCAAGCTGGAGCCCTGCGTCAGCAAGAAGAAGGGCCCCAACGTCACGACTCTGCCCGAGACACCATAATCGTGTCAGGAGTGCACAGTACCTTAGGTCCTAGCCCTCCTGCACTCTTCAAAGCTATGAAACAAAAATGTTGCACATACGTCTTACTTGTGTAATATCAGTCATATATTTGAAGAGTGAAAGCTAAAAAATCGGTTTTTACTCTAAAAAACAATTTAAATTATTAGTATTGACTTAAAAAGTCATTTGTGATATAATAACCCCATGAAAACAAAAATCAAATTATCTGTGCAATTGGTCGCCCTGGGAGTAATAGCCCTGCTCGGTTTTGTTGCCTTGCCTCTTTCCCCCCACAATACAAGCGCTTCCCAGCCCTGGGCAGACAACCTGTCTTGTACCAGCGCTACTCTAAACGGCCACATTGAACCGAACGGCGCAAACACAGAAGTTTGGTTTGAGTACAGCGACGGAAATACGAGCTCACTTGGACAAAGAAGCCCGAGCCAATTTTTCTCCCAACCGTCAGATTTTAGTTATCGTTTAAATAATCTTTCTCCGAATAAAACTTACTTTTTCCGGGCCATGGCCAAAAACCAGAACGGCAGCGACACTGGTAATACTTTGAGTTTTTTTACCCAGTGTGACGGTGGCAGCAAACCCATCATCGTCAACTTCAGCGCCAATCCTAGCTCCATGACCTGGCCGCAGAACTCCACGACTCTTTCCTGGACTGTAACCGGAGCTGACTCATGCTGGGCTACCGCTTCCCCTTCCCATCAATTTTGGAATAGTAATAATCCGGTAAATACCGCGAGCGGCGGCACTCAACCAATACCAAACCTTGTAAAAGGCGACAACAGGTTTACGTTGGAATGCCGAAATGCCGCGGGCTCCGTTTCAAAAACTGTTACCGTTAGAGTAAACGATGCGCCGCAAAATGTTAATCCTAAAGGGTACCTGGACGTGGCAAGTTGTACGGAGATTAAAGGCTGGGCATTCGGCACAAATTACGCAAGCGTAAACGTAAGGCTTACGGACGGTTCCAACACGGTAACGGTACCGGCAAATGAAAACCGCCAGGATGTCGGAGATGTTTATCCCGACGCCGGAGACTGGCACGGTTTCAGCATAGCAACCCCAAATATATTTAAAGATTCAAATTCTCATACTATCCATGCTTATATTCAAGGCACCAATACTGAATTAGGAACTTCTCCGAAAACTTTTGGTCCTTGCGTAAACCAGCCTGTAGTAAACGGAGGCTGGAGCCCTTGGACCCCTGTTAACAATCAGTGCGAACTTACCTACACACAGACCCGCACTTGTACAAATCCTAGCCCTTCAGGCGGCGGACGCTCTTGTACTGACCCGCAAAATCCAAACTTTGACGGCGGTAACTCTTCAAGGACCATTACCAACCCTCAATGCCCAGTCGGCCCCTCTAAGCCTACAGTAACCATAACGGCAGACAATCAAAACCTGCCTTTTAACAATAGTGGTACAACTATCCGCTGGTTTCCAAGCAGTAACGCTTCTTCTTGTTCCGCGACAGGAGGGTCAAACGGGTGGGCGGGAAGCAAGAGTACTGTTTCCGGAAGTAGCTTCCCTACTGGGTCTTTAACAAACCAAACAACTTACACAATTACTTGCAGCAATAGCGCCGGCAGCTCACAACCCGCTTCAGTCACGGTAGGTGTGGGAAATCCTCCTAATATATCCGGAAATCTGACCATTTCGCCTCCAAGTTGTATTATAAGTCCTAACCAAAGCACCTGCACCACCGGAGCTACTTGGACCACTGAAAGTGCCACATCCCCACGGGTAGTGGACAGGAACACTGGAGCAACCCTTTCAACTTCTGCAAATCAATTTTCTCCTATGACTGTGTGGGTATCGTTTCCGCAAACAACTTATGACTTAAAAAACGGTTCGACTAACCTAGACACCGAAGTCGCCACAGCGTCCTGTGCTTCCGGCACTTCTTGGAATGGATCAATCTGCGCAAGTGCCCCGGGTAACCCTTCCGTATCTTTGAGCGCTAACCCACAAACAGTTCCGTCCGGAGGTTCAACACAACTCACCATGAGTTCAAGCAACGTAAGCTCGTGTACAGCAAACAGTTCTCCATTCAACTCACAGTGGACCGGTTCAAAAAACCCAAATACAACTTTTAATACCACAATCAGCAACTTGACCGTAAATACAACCTTCAATATATCCTGCATAGGCAACAACGGACAAACGGTTACCGACTCTAAACAAGTTACGATACAAACCGACAACAACATCAGCGTTGACCTACGTGCCGACGACGAGAATATAGACTTCGACGAAAGAACTACTCTCAGGTGGTACCCAAGCTCCACGGCCACATCTTGTACCGGTAGCAACGGAGATAGCGGCTGGTCCGGAACAAAAAGCATAATTTCGGGAAGCACTTATGACACCCGAGACCTAAGGAGCGACACAACCTATACAATTAGATGCCTCAACAGCGCCGGAAATTCGGCCGAGGACAGCGTCAGAATTAACGTGGACGACGAGGATAATGACACAGACCCGAGTGTTGACCTTCGCGCCGACGACCTAACTGTAGCGTACGGACAGGATACTACTTTACGCTGGACTTCCCGCAACGCCGACTCCTGTAGGGCTGCCGGAGGTTCCGGAAGCGGAAACCGATGGTCGGGAAACAAGTCCCGATCGGGAAGCTTTGACACCGGGAACCTGACCAGCGACGTAACATATCGTATTATTTGTGAAGATGATGACGGAGATGAAGACGAAGACTCGTTAACAGTGCGCGTAGAAAATCAAACTTACCAAACCTGTCAGGACCCAAGCGCTTTAAATTACAGAGGCACTGTTCCTTGTAGATACGAAACTGTAACCTACAGACCGCAACCTACCGTAGTCCTTTACGCAGATAAATCTAGCGTTCCTCCTAACGGCGCCGCAACAGTCAGCTGGATTACCACAAACGCGACTTCCTGTGTTGCTTCCGGCGGCTCTACAGGATGGGCGGGAACAAAAAGCATAGGTCCGGCATCCTTCTATACCGGTTCATTGAGCTCAGGACGCACTTTCACTTTGACCTGTACCAATGCTTACGGTTCGGCAACGGACTCGGTATACATATCCGTGCAGGGAACCGTAACCCGAACTCCGGTCACTCCGACTTCGTATGTAATCATCAATTCTTCGGTGGATAGAAACCAGCCGATAGTGCCCACAATCGACAATACCAGACCACACCCGGGAGATGAAATTAACTACACCGTGACATACCAAAACATCGGAAATGCGTCCATTACCAATCTGGTATTGCGCCTGACCCTTCCGTACGAAGTGGATTACCTGACTTCAAACCCTAACAACCCAACCAGAGTGGGAAACAATCTTACGTTTACGCTTGGGACACTGAGAGCGAACGCCCAAGGCACGGTAACTGTCAGAGTGCGAGTAAGGCAAGATGCCCCTCCCGGAGCTCTCTTGAGCTTCCCTGCTATCCTCACCTACGTTGATCCTTTCGGTAACGCTCAGTCGGTCAGCGCCACGGTGGAAGCCCAGATATGGACTCCGGGACAGCCTCAGCCTGTATACGTCGACCCTGGCATGATACCTATCCCTCTCGGAGCAAGTGTGTTCGGAGCAGGATTCCTGCCAACGACCATGTTTGGATGGCTGATACTCTTCGTCCTTATCCTGCTCCTCCTGTGGCTCGCCAGATATCTTTATACCGGGGATGACCTTTACGCGAGGAGAATTACCACTACCACGGTACAACATTAAAAATAAATAACTCGTAAATATAGCACACTAAAAGTGTGCTATATTTATTTTATGGATGAATTTGAAAAAGATGAAAAAATAATTCAGTCATACAGGGAAGGAAATGTTGCTGAATTCAACAAGCTGGTAAAACGCTACGCGGGCCCTTTGTACAACTTTACCGCCCGCCTGTCCAACAAAAACGACGCTTCGGATATTGTCCAGGAAAGTTTTATAAAAGTATGGAAAAATATCGGATACTTCGACCCGGCTAAGGCGAGTTTTAAAACTTGGATTTTTACAATTGCAAAAAATACCACAACGGACTTTTTAAGGAAGAAAAAAAGCATCCTGTTCTCGGACATGAGTGGAAGCTCGGACGGGAACAAGGGAGCAGAAGAAGAAGCAAATTCGTTCGCGGAAAATATCCCCGATGAAAATTTGCTGCCGGACGAAACGCTCGCAAAGCTGGAAGACGCGGAAAACTTAAACAGGATTATGGAAAAACTGCGGATGGAATACAGGGAGGTCTTAATCCTGCACTATCAGGAAGATATGACTTTTGAAGAGATAGGTAAGGTGCTCGGCAAGCCCGCAAATACTGTAAAGAGCCAGCACCGTCGGGCAATCCTTGAATTGCGTAGATGGCTTGATTCTTCTGCACCAAATTAACTTTTCCCCCGTATAACATATTATATGCCGTCTAAAACGCTGACAGAAATATTCAAAAACGCAAAATACGAATGCGGGTCAAACCTGACTTCGCGTGTTTGTCTGAAGATAGCCATACGCCACAAGCTCATGTTTTTGTTTAAAATGTGGAATTTTGCCGGAGTTTTATTTGGCAACGTTTATCGGTTAAGGCGTAAATTGTGGTAAAGTGATATTAATGCAAAAAAGAGCGCTGGAAGAAGCTTCGGGTTCATACCCGATGCGTATAAACAAATATTTGGCTTTAAAAAAAATATCCACCAGGCGGGAGGCGGATGACCTCGTGCAAAATAAAAAAGTTTTTATAAACGGACGGCTTGCCTTATTGGGAGACAAGGTGAATGAAAATGATAAGGTGGAGGTAAGAGGAAAAAAAACAAATGAATATGTTTACTTTGCCTACAACAAACCGATAGGAATTGAAACCAGCTCCCCTCGTGAAGGCCTGTTCCCGCTCGGAAGGCTGGATAAGAATTCCCACGGTCTCCTCATCCTCACAAATGACGGACGCATTACCGACCAATTACTTAACCCAAAATATTTCCATGAAAAAGAATACCTGGTGCGCACAAAAGAAAAGCTGCGTGGGAGCTTTAAGAAAAAAATGGAGACCGGCGTGAATATCGAAGGCCCGCCTGCGCAGGCAGGATATTTGACAAAAAAATGCAAGGTAAAAATTATCGACGATTTTAACTTCAGGGTAATTTTAACCGAAGGTAAGAAACACCAGATAAGACGGATGTGCTCCGCTCTTTTTCAGGAAGTCGCCGACCTGAAACGCGAAAGAATTATGAATATCAAACTTGGCAACTTAAAAGGGAAAGCCCTCCGGGAAATAAAAGGTGAAGAATTGAATACTTTTCTACACTCACTTATTGACCCGTTTCCAAGTTCAATTCATTCCTAACCCTGGCCCTGGCAATAGCAGTATCTACCTCTCTTTCCATTTGATAAACAATCCTATCACCGATATAACTTGCTACCTCTGGATCCCGTAAAGCAGCTACAATTTTTGTTATCTTTTTAGTCATTTCTAGTCTATGATTCGCATCTCTTTTATCTCTTCCTTCAGAATTTAATCCCCATTTTGGGCTTGAACCTGAATTCTCTGGAATTCTTATTATTCTTTCTGGCATAGAGTTTATTTTTCTTAAATTGATTAATAACCCAATATTACCCCCCTCCGTATGCTTTTAGCAAATTTAGTTATGCACAGACATTAAATATCCACCCCGTCATTTGACTACAAAGTCCACCCCTCAAGAGGGGAATTTTAATGCATTTTTTCTCTTACCCACCGTTTCTAAAACAAACTGATAAACACTGCCAATATTTTTCTTTACATCTATATCAAGTATTCGAACTACTTCTAAATTCAAATCTTTCATAAAAGCATTTCTTTCTGAGTCATAGTCTATTTTATTATCATGACTTGGTCCATCGATTTCAAAAACTAAACCGAGCTCCGGAATGAAAAAATCAACAATGTAATTTCCTATTATGACTTGTCTATCTATATCAAAACCAAATTCTTTTTTATCTTTGAATGTCTGCCAGAATAATACCTCTGCTAAATTACCTACTTTTCTCAATTCTTTTGTTCTCTCAATTAAAAGTTTATTTTTAGGAATTTCCCAATATGGATACGGAGATTTTGGGTTCCAAAATTCCCCTCTTGAGGGGTGGCTCGCCTTGGCGAGACGAGGTGGATGTATTTTTGAATTTAATTCTTTTCTCATAGAAATAAATCTATATTAAATTTCCTACTTTTCTAAATCCAGTACTTCGTCAATCCTGATTTGTTTTACGAATTCCGGGACGTGGGAAACCAATATCATAGCGCCTTTATACTCGTCGAGAGCCTTGGCGATAACCGGCAAGTGACGAAAGTTTATATGGTTGGTTGGTTCATCCAGTACGAGAAGTCCGGGCTTCTGCATGACCAGCCTGGCAAAGGCCACAAGCCCTTTCTGCCCTTCGGACAAGCTTCCTATTTTTGTACGGATAAACTCCCCCGTAATCAGAAAACCGGCGGCTATAGAGCGCATACGCTCTTCATCCAGCCTTTCCCCTCCTTCCTGCATGGCTTCCGAGAGAGACTGATAAACCGTGTCTTCAAAGTTCAAGGTTGAGAAATCTTGCCGGTAATACCCGATCCGCACGCCTTCTTTTACTTTTTCTCCTTCCGCATGTCCGCTCGCTAGCCGTTCCAACAGAGTTGTTTTTCCGATTCCGTTCGGCCCTTTTAAAAGCAAGTGGTGGTTTTTATTCAGAGAAATTTTTGCCTTATGTTTCATGAGCTTCCCGTTCCTACGTGTGGTAAAAGAGGAGATGTTTAAAATCTCCCCGATAAGGTCCGGCTGAGACGGAATCATAAATGGCCTGATGGATTTGTCTTCCTTGCGCACGTCTACAATATCTTCTTCGAGCTCTTCCGCTTTTTCACGCATGCGCTTGGCAACCAGCCTGAGCCTCCCCCCTTTATGGGCAAAAACATTCGCCTGGTCTTTTTTTGCCTGAATTTCTTTTTCCAGCTGGGCGTTTTTCATGTTCTCCTTTTCCACCCGAGCGGTAATGTCTTTCACCACGTTAAAATAATTCCCCACATATTGCTCAATTTTTTTTGTATAAACATCCAGATAAAGCACCCCTTCCGTAAAAGCGTTCAAAAATTCCGCGTCGTGAGAAATAACCAAAACTGTCTTCGGATAATTTACCAAAAAATTTGTCAGGTGGGCGATGCCGGCTTTGTCGAGATTATTCGTCGGCTCGTCCAGAAGAAGCAAATCCGGATTTTGGATCAGGGCCGAAGCGAGGAGCAGGCGCGCCTGCTGTCCGCCGGAAAAAGTCCTGATTTTTTCATCATGCACCTTTTGGTGGTTTTTCAAGTTTACTACCTCCAAAATATCATCTATCTTCGGGTCAATATCATAAACCTTGTCCTTAAAACATCTCTCAAAAAATTCCCGCACGGTTAAATCGAGCTCGGCTTGAGGGATCACCTGCCTGGACTGAGCGATACTTACTCCTTTTACGACATTGATGATGCCGGATTCCGGGGCCGACTTACCGGAGATCAAACCAAAAATAGTGCTCTTCCCAGCTCCGTTCTGCCCCATCAGCGCAAACTTCATGCCCCGCCTTATGGTAAAGCTCACTGCGTCGAGAATCGACTTGTTTACGCCCCACTCAAAGGAGACTTTATCAAATCGTACTATAGTTTCCTGGGTTCCCTGAGTTTTTGCGGCTTCTTTCTTGTCTTTGGACATTATCGTAGATTAGCCTATTTCAACTCAAATAGCGAGTATGTTAGCTTTTTTCTTGACAAAAGGGCTCCCTTTATGCTATACTTGTAAGACAAAGTAGGTAAAGAAGAGTAATTTAGAGTCGATTTCTTAAGTAATAACCCATTTGTATTTAACAACTTAACTAAAAACATCAATGACTGGTACAATAAAAAGACTCACTGATAAAGGTTTCGGCTTCATAACAGCGGAAGGACTTGCGAAAGATTTATTCTTTCACTCCAACTCTCTTGTGGGCGTAACTTTTGATGAGCTCAAAGAAGGTGATGCTGTTTCTTTCGAAACAGAAGAATCACCAAAGGGACTCAATGCTACGAACGTTCAACGCGCGTAATATTTCCCAAAATAAAAAACCCGGGCTTTCCCGGGTTTTTTATTTTGCGCCTACTCCCCTTGAGTAAACTCTTCTCCCTTCGCCCACTTCTTTAGTGTGTCATAGCTTTCTTCTCCGCAAATAAATTTTTTTGTTTCGGTGTTGTAAAAAAAGGGCACTCCTCCGCACAGCTCACCATTGTCTATCTCAAGCAGGCGCTTTTCGTTTTCTTTATTGTGCCATACCTCTAGGCTCTCTACTTTTATCCCTTCTTCTTTTTCCAAACGCGCCACAAGCTCATGCATAGTTATACAATGAGGGCACTCTGTTCCATAAAATTCTAAAAGGTGTGACATATAAGTGAAGGTTTGTAATTTAGAAAGCCTTGCGCAGGCCGACGGGCCGAGCAAAACGCTTCCGCACCAGCGCCAGATAGATTGCTTTATAAATTACAAATCTGAACGTTATTTATTTTAAAATGCGGGATAAGCGAGATTTCTTGCGAGCAGCGTTGTTTTTCTTGATAACGCCTTTTTGTGCAGATTTATCGATAGCCTGAAAAGCTTCGGAAAGAAGTTTCATGGCTGCGGCCTTGTCGGTTTTTGCCAGTTTTTCGATTTTCTTGATAACCTCCTTCATTACCCGCTTACGCTGGTCATTGAAGGCTTTCTTGCGGAGCGAACCGCGGATAGCTTTTTTGGCTGATTGTGTAATTGGCATAGCTACAATTTAACAGAAAAATCTTAAAAATGCAACCTGCCTGCGCAGGCAGGATGTGATATGATTATATTATGATTGGAAGTATAAGGGGAAAAATCATCCAGAAAACCGATAAATTCGTTTTGGTGGAAACAGGTGGAGTAGGTTATAAGGTAAATATCTCTCCGGACGTATTATCTAAAGCCGGAAAAATCGGGGAAGATATATTCCTTTTCGTGCATACGCATATTCGGGAGGATGCCTTGGACTTGTACGGTTTTATGAACACGGAAGAGCTAACCTTCTTTGAAATGCTTCTCGGCGTATCCGGCATAGGCCCGAGGTCCGCACTCGCTATTTTAGGCATAGCCTCTATCCAGACTCTGCGCAAGGCCATTGGAACCTCCGACACGAGCTACCTGACAAAAATATCAGGAATCGGCAGAAAAACCGCGGAGAAAATAGTAATTGAACTCCGGGATAAGGTGGCTGAAATAAACTTAAGCGAGAAAGGAGGAAGCTCGCTCCGAGATGAGCTCGATGCGCTAGAGGCTCTAAAATCCTTGGGCTATTCTCAGAACGAAGCCCGGGAAGCGCTGAAAAAAGTCTCTCCTGACACAAACACCAACACAAAAATCCGCGAAGCGCTCAAAATTTTAGGAGGAAAGTAACTCATCTTTTTACTTCGGGAAAAAGTATTTTTTTATGCCGGTGGTGGTAAGGTTCGCCATACTATTGTACGCCTGTATCCGGGGGGAACTGGTGCGAAATTTTTTCTCATATATATATCCATATTCCACCAATACAGAACGTACACTCTTAAGAAGAGTCCCGTTGGAGCCGAGTGCTATGAGTTTTTGGTCAGGTACAAGCCCGCCTAATTCTTTACCATAAGTGCTTGTAGCATATTTTTTTCTCAGCTGGGTAAAAATATCCGCCGCGAGCTGGCTGCTTTCCATCCAATTTTCGAGTTCGCTGTCCGGAAAATAAACCGCAAATCCTTTATGTTTGCCTATTGTCCATTTACTGGGACGAGGGTAGTCGTTGAAGTGAACGTGTATAACCGCGTCCATTTTGTTTTCGTTTGCCCATTTGTTTATGCCGTAAAGCACGACAGCCGTGTCGGCAGAAACAGCATTATGGGGAACGCTTTCTCTTTCTTTAAATTCCCCGCTTTCGATTTTGGACTGCGTTTCTTTCTTTGCGTTTTCCTTGAAGGCATTTATGTCGTCTTTGTTCGTAAAGTAGCCCGAGAATTCTTTTACATATCCTTTGGAATCGCGGGTAATATATACCTCAAATCTTTTGTCTTTTTTTAATATATTATAAATCCTGGTAGCAAGAGAAAGCGTCATAGTCGCTTCTTTTATGCTCCCATATTGAGCTCCCCATACTTCTTCGTCGTGCCCGGGCACAAGTAATATTTTAACCCGCGGGTTTGCGATAGTGGCACCAGAAGCCGCCATCCCTAAAGAGGGGGCCAGAAATACCGACAATATGAATATGGATAGTAATTTTTTCATTGGATGATATATAATCTTACCATGCCAGAGCTCCCGGAAGTAGAAAACTTAAGACTTGGGCTTGAACGCTCGATTTTAAACCAAAAGATCAAAAAAGTGCTGGTTTTGAAGCCAAAGCTTGTTTCCGGTAAGGGAAACAAAAGACAAGCCTCTCTTAAGAGGAGACGCGAGTTTATTTTGGGCATTACGGGGGAAAAATTTATAAAAATAGAAAGGCGGGCTAAAAACCTGATTTTCAGGCTTAGCAACGGGAAAATTATTCTGGTGCACCTAAAGATGTCCGGACAATTCGTGTACAAAGGCGCAGGAAATAAAAAATTGATTTCGGGCGGACACCCCATAGAGCTGTCGGAACACAGGCTGCCGAATAAACACACTCATGTAATCTTTGAACTGGAAAAAGGCACGCTTTACTACAACGACACCAGGATGTTCGGGTATCTTTTGTATTATCCTAATGCAAAAAAATTTGAAGCCGAAAAGCATTTCGCCCTATATGGCCTGGAGCCGCTGTCAAAAGAATTTACGGCAAAGTATTTTTTTAACGAACTAAAAAACAAAACCGGGAAAATAAAAGCGGCTTTAATGGATCAAAAAATAGTTACCGGCCTGGGAAATATTTATGCGGACGAAAGCCTTTTTGAAGCGCGCATTCGTCCGGACCGAAGTGCTTCTTCGCTTTCCCACCCTGAAGCCGAGAAACTATACAAAGCAATAACTAGAATATTAAAACGCGCAGTAAAAGTCGGCGGCTCTTCAGTGGCTACATACCGCTTGCTTGACGCTACCCGCGGTAACTACGCGCGGGAACACAAAGTTTACGGCAAAGGAAAGGAATTATGTGTAAATTGCGCAAAACCCCTAGCGAAAACAACCATCCAAGGCCGAACAACTATATTTTGTCCGAATTGCCAAAAGTAGATCGAAAAAATTTGTGATTTAGAAAGCCTTGCGCAGGCGGGCAGCCGAGCAGTTCGCTCCGCAAGCTTGCGGAGATAGATTGCTTTATAAATTACAAATTTTGTAGAGCGTATTATAAATCGCAAATCCTGAAAAGCGCCACGCCGAGCGCGACAGAAACATTTAGAGATTCTTTTTTACCATGCATCGGGATTTCGGCAATCACGTCGCATTTATTTAAAATACTTTTAGATATTCCGGTAACTTCCGGGCCCGCGATAAAAGCATTTTTGCTTTTTAATTTAACTTTTTTATAATCAACCGATTTTTTATCTTGTTCAATGGCAACGATAAAGTATTTTTCCCGCCTCAAGCTTCGCATGAGGGCGGGCAGGCTTTTTTTAGATTCCCAAAGTACAAACTCTTCTGCGCCCAATGCAGATTTCGCCAAGTCCCCTCTTTTGCGCCCAAAGCGGTCAAGCGGCGCCGGAGTGTAACCCGTCAAATAGATTTTATTAACGCCAGCCGCGTCAGCCGTCCTAAACATTGCCCCGACATTCTCCACGCTTCTAATGTTGTGCAAGATTATTATGGTTTCTTTTTTATTTTTCATATTTACGCCATGGCGTATATGTGTATTATGATAAAAAATTCCTATTGCGCATATTTTTGTGATAGGCGATGGCAAAACGGTGCGCTTCGCTGTTTGCGAGTAATACCTCTTTCTCATATTTTCTTGCAAAATCTTTGTCGCCCATAATATCTTTCGGCTTGTGCCTCTCATCTTTGACGACCGACACCACGGGAATCTCCTTTCCAATTTTTGCCAAAACCTTTTTAGCTGTATTTATCTGCGCTGTGCTGCCGTCTACGACCACCAAGCCCGGATATGGCCATTCTGTGTGCGTGAGACGCCTTTCCAGGACTTCGGCCAGGGCCCCCGTATCATTCGCATTTGATTGGGTTTTTATTTTAAACTTTCTGTATTCACTCTTAACAGCTTCGCCGTCAACGAGCACCACCATTACCCACGTCATGTTTTTGCCGCCCATGTGAGCAATATCATATGCTTCTATCCTAAAATGGGGTTCTCGGTTATAGATTTTAGTTTCTAGTGAATTTTTAATTAGAGATATGTCATTGATGTGCTGCAAAGCGAAAAGCTGTTTTTTTAGCTCTTGTGCTTTTTCAAACTCTTTCTCTTTTGCTTTATACATCATCAATTTTTTCAAATCTCGTATGATATCTTTCTTTTTACCGTTAAAGAAAAGTTTCAAGTACTTTATATTGTGCAAATAAATTTCGCTCGGAGATAATGCGTCAGGGGTTAACCCAAGTTGTTTATAAAATTCGTAGTTTTGCTTTTTGCTCGATTTATCGTCAATAAAGGGAAAGATTCTGCGCAAAATTTTAAGCGCCTCGTATAGCTGTGCTCCGCTGGTAAATGGGCCAAAAACACTTCCTTTGTAACTTTTTAATATTCTGCCTCTGACCACCAAGACCATCGGCAACTTCTCACGAGTTATCACAACATAATTAAAACTTTTATCATCTTTTTCTTTGACGTTGTAATAAGGCTGATGTTTTTTAATCAGGTTTGCCTCAAGGATAAGCGCCTCCAAAACTGACGGTGTTTCTTCCCACTTGAGACCGTCGGCCTTCCATACCATTTCGGCCGTTATCGGCCCCCTTGTCTTTAGTAAGTCTTCCCTAAAGTAACTTTGGGTGCGTGTTTTGAGCGATGTGGCTTTGCCTATATATATAACCTTTCTGCTTTTCAGGAAGAAATATACCCCTGGGCTGTCGGGAAGTTTTAATTTTTTTAAACTTTCATATTTCATTTCTTTTTTAAGCTATTTTCGTAAAGCTTTTTTTAGATATTTGCCGGTATAGCTTTTAGGGTTGCCGGCAACTTCTTCGGGTGTGCCTTTGGCCACTATGTTTCCTCCGTGAACACCTCCTTCCGGCCCTATGTCTATAATGTAGTCCGAGCTTTTTATAATATCAAGATTGTGTTCGATAAGAACCACGGTGTTCCCCTTGGAAACAAGCTTATTCAAGACTTCCAGTAGTTTCTGAACGTCATCATAGTGTAAGCCTACGGTTGGTTCATCCAGGAGATAAATAGTCTTTTCAGTATGCGGACGATAGAGCTCGCTTGAAATTTTTACCCGCTGAGCCTCTCCGCCGGATAGGGTGGTCGCCGATTGTCCGAGCTCCAAATATCCCAGACCGACATCCATCAAGGTTTGCAACCTGTCCGAAATCGCGGGAATATCTTTGAAGAATATGAGTCCGTTTTCGACGGTCATGTGCAGCACTTCGTAAATATTTTTCTTTTTGTATTTTACCGTGAGAGTTTCTTTGTCGAAACGCTTCCCATTGCAGACGTCGCAGGTAACGTATACCGTAGGCAAGAAATGCATTTCCACGGCTATTTCCCCATTCCCCTCGCAGGCTTCACAGCGGCCGCCTTTGACGTTAAAAGAAAACCGGTTAGCTTTCCAGCCCCGCAGCCTGGCTTCTTCGGTAGTGGCAAACAAATCACGCATGTGGGTAAAAGCCCCGGTGTAAGTGGCAATATTCGAGCGAGGCGTCCGGCCAATCGGAGACTGGTCAATTAAAATTGCCCGGGAAAGGTACTCGGTGCCGGAAAAAGAGCTGGCATTGAAGATTTTCGCTGTCCGGTACTTGCGCTCGTACCTGGCCTGCAGGTTTTTATATAAAATCTCGTACATGAAAGAACTTTTCCCGGATCCGGATACTCCCGTAATCGAAGTCATCACGCCGAGCGGAACTTCCACGTTCATGTTTTTGATATTAAAAACTTTTCCGCCGGCAATGCGCAAAACTCCTTTCGCCGAACGACGTTTTTCCGGAATAGGTATCCTTGTTTCCTCTCTTAAGTAGGACAGAGTGAGGGAGTTGCTTGTATTTTTTTTGGCAGTCAGTAAATCCTCCAGAAATCCGGAGACAATAACCTCTCCTCCATGTACTCCGGCTTTTGGTCCGATATCTACTATATAGTCAGACGCATATATTGTGTCTTCGTCGTGTTCTACTATAAGGATCGTATTCCCCAAATCCCTCAGGTTTTGCAGTGTTTTTATAAGCCTGTCGTTGTCCCGCTGGTGCAGACCTATGGTCGGCTCATCGAGCACGTAAAGCGCCCCTACCAGGCGGGAGCCGAGCTGGGAAGCCAGGCGTATGCGTTGCGCTTCCCCTCCGGAGAGAGTGTTGGCCTTGCGCGAGAGCTGTAGATAATCAAGCCCGACATCCAGCATAAATTGCAGCCGGGCTTCAATCTCCCGGACTACAGGCACGGATATTTCCTTTTCTTGATCCGAAAGTTTCAGATTTTTAAAGAAGTCATGCGCGTCCTTTATTGAAAGCGAGGCGAGTTCCAGAATATTTACTTTTTTATTTTTGTCGGTCAAAAAAACGTTTAACGCTTCCGGGCGAAGCCGCGCGCCTTTACACGAGTCACATGGTTCGTCGCCCATAAAATATTTTGACCCCAACCCGTTGCATGCGGGGCATGCTCCATACGGAGAGTTGAAGGAAAACAATCTCGGCTCCACTTCAGGGAACGAAAACCCGTCGTTCTTGCAGGCAAATTTCGCGGACATAATAAACTCGTCATCGCCTATCTTTATGACAACCAGGCTGTCAGACTCTATCAAGGCTCTCTCTATGGCTTCGGCCAGGCGCATTCGGCTCCCTTCTTTGTTGTCCTTAAATTCGTGCACGGCAAAATGGTCAACGAGAACGTCAATGTTGTGCGCTTTATTTTTTGAAAGAGTAATTTGTTCCCTTAATTTTTTCATAACCCCGTCCAGGCGTATTTCCGCGAATCCCTTGCCAAGTAAGTCGTACAAAAGCTGGTAATATTCGCCTTTGCGTCCCCTCACTATCGGAGAAAAAATAGAAATTTCCGTTTCGTCCCATTCCACTCCCATTACTTTTCTTGTTTTCTTTTTAGTTGTTCGGGAAGAAGAATTTTGAACGGGGAAGGTTCCGGCCGAAGGCTGGAGTAATCCGGAAAAATTCTTTTTCCCGAACTCCCCCACTTTTTCCAAAACAAAATTTAAAATTTCTTCATTGGAAAGTTTTTTAATTTCTTCTCCACACTGCGGACAATGGGGATGTCCGATGCGGGCGTACATTACGCGAAGATAATCGTATATTTCGGTAATCGTGGCAACCGTTGACCTCGGATTATTGGAACGGGACTTCTGGTCAATAGAAATTGCGGGGGAAAGCCCGGTGATTTCATCCACGTCCGGCTTTGGCATCTGGTTTAAGAACTGGCGAGCGTAGGAAGACAGGGATTCCACGTAGCGTCTCTGCCCTTCAGCGAATATGGTATCAAAAGCAAGAGAAGATTTTCCGCTCCCGGAAACCCCGGTAATAACCACCATTTTATTGCGAGGCATTTCCACACTTATGTTCTTCAGGTTATGGGTTCTGGCCCCTTTAACCCTTATTTTACCTGCCCCGTATGAAGCTTGCTTTCGTTCGGGGTCAATATTTTTATCTAATTTCATAAATTTTTACCCGTATAACACAACCGCACCCCGCTTTGTTCGTAGGGGGTGTACATCAATATTATACTGCCGTAATAGTATAGCAGAAAATACAAAAAAGTCTTATTTGTCTTTTTTTTCTGTTCGAACTTTAAGAACCGTTATTTCATCCCTTAAGATAGCCGCAGTTTCGAAGTCGAGCTCTTTGACTGCCTTGTTCATTTCTTTTTCTTTCATTTTTATTATTTTTTCGTATATTAAGTCCCCTATTTCTTCATCGGACAGGTAAGACTGCCCTAAGGTTCCATTTGGAATTTTCTTTCTGGATTTTTGCTCTTTCTTAAACTCTTTAGAATAAGCTCTTTTAAAAACTTCTAAGTCCAAATTCAATTCTGCGTTGACTGCTTTGCCGTGTTCGCTTTCCAGTTCTTCGGTGATATCTTTTATATTTTTTATGATTGTCTTCGGAGTAATGCCGTGCTTTTTATTGTAAGCAAGCTGAATATCTCGACGGCGTTTCGTTTCCTTGAGCGCGTAGTCCATCGCATCAGTCATAACATCCGCGTATAAAATAACTTTTCCTTCACTGTTGCGAGCCGCGCGTCCGATGGTTTGGATGAGAGAGGTTTCGGAGCGTAAAAATCCCGCCTTGTCGGCATCTAGAATTCCAATAAGGGCGACTTCCGGCAAATCAAGGCCTTCGCGAAGCAGATTCACCCCGACTAGAACGTCAAATTCTCCTTTCCTGAATTGGGTGAGGATTTTTATCCTGTCCATGGTTTTTATGTCGCTGTGTAGATATTCCGCTTTTATTTTTTTACCTGCCTGCGCAGGCAGGTCTTTCAGATATATGGAAAGGTCTTCGGCCATTTTTTTGGTAAGGGTAGTCGCCAGAACCCTGAAGCCTCTCCCTATGGTCTTTTCGGTTTCACTTATGAAATCGGATATTTGACCTTTATATTTTTCTTTTTCGCTTACTGGCCGGACAATTGTTTCCGGGTCCACCAGCCCGGTGGGGCGGATTATTTGTTCCACTATTTGCTCACTGTCTTCGCGTTCCGTCTCCCCCGGAGTCGCGCTGGTATATATAACCGAACCTATCCTTTCGCTGAACTCTTTATATTTGAGCGGTCTATTGTCCTTTGCTGAAGGCAGGCGGAATCCGTATTCCACAAGGGTATTTTTGCGGGAAGCATCGCCGGCGTACATGCCATTGAGCTGCGGAAGCGTAACATGCGACTCGTCTATAATAGTCAAAAAATCCGCTTCCGCGTTTTGTTTGTGAGGAAAGTAAGACAACAAGGTTTCCGGCGGCTCCCCTTCTCTTTTTCCGGACAAGTGCCTGGAATAATTTTCAATGCCGTTACAGTATCCGATTTCCTTTATCATGGCCAGGTCGTAATTTGTTCTTCTCTTTATTCTTTCCGCCTCCAAAAGTTTTCCTTCTTTTTCGAATTTTTTCAGTTGCCCCTCCAGTTCTTTTTTTATAGCCACGAGCGCCTTCTTTTTTTTCTCGTCTTCTGTGATGAAATGTTTGGCTGGGAAAATAAATATGTTTTTCTCCTCACCGATTACGCGCGCGGAGACAGGATCGATTTTTGTTATTTGTGATATTCCGCCTTTTTCAAATTCAATCTGATACATGACAGTTTCCGAAACAGGCATGAACTCAACGCGCGAGCCGATAGAACGAAATTGTCCCGGACTTAAATCCGCATTGGTGCGCTCAAAATGTATCTCTACCAGCTTCCGCATTAAAGTCATCCGGTCCAGCCTGGCGCCGAGTTCAAGTTTCAAATTTACCTTTTCATACTCCTCGGGACTGCCCAACCCGTAAATACAGGAAACCGAGGCTACAATAATGACGTCCTTCCGCGTGAGCAGTGCCTGGGTGGACGCGTGGCGCAACATGTCTATTTCTTTGTTTATAGAAGCATCCTTTTCAATGTAAGTGTCGGACGCAGGCATATACGCTTCAGGTTGGTAGTAGTCGTAATATGAAACAAAATAATGCACGGCCGAATCCGGGAAAAACTGCCTAAATTCCTGCGCCAGCTGAGCGGCCAGCGTTTTATTGTGCGCGATAACCAGAGTCGGTTTATTGTATTCCCTTATAACATTCGCCATGGTGAAAGTCTTGCCTGTTCCGGTGGCTCCGAGCAGGGTCTGTTTTTTCATATCCTTTTGAAGGCCTTGCACTAATGCAGAAATAGCCGCAGGCTGGTCTCCGGCAGGCATGAATATGTTGTTTAATTTGAAAATATTGTCTTTCATCGCAGTATTTTTATCTTAGCACTTGCGCCTTGCTAACGCATCCGCCACAGGCGCGAAATTTTGCAAAGATCCGTCATTAATATTACAATATATCATGATGGAAAATTTTAAAGCCATATCGTTAACTGTGATTGCTTTTGCCGTTGTCGGAATTGTCGGCTACTGGGCTGTGGTTACCGTAGAGCCGGGAGACGTATCTCTTTATAAGCAAAAATTGAAAGCCGCTGAAACATCGAACGAAGAACTGCAAAAAGAGGTGTCCGAACTAAAAAGCGAGCTCGCACTACTAAAGTCGAGAGAGGAGGCGGATAAGCCTGCTCCAATAGAACCCGCGGGAGTCGTGCCGGCGGAAAAACCTGCGCCAACTCAAACTTCGAAGTATCAAAGCCTTATAAACGAACTGCAAAAACTTGTTGATGGTAACATATTTATGAAAGTGGGCTCAAGGGGTACCCGGGTTGGAACCATTCAGACATTTTTGAATATCTATAACAAAACATCAAAAAAAGTGGACAACGATTACGGACCCGGGCTTAAAACGGACATAATGAACTTCCAAAAAGCCGTGGGAGTTACAGCTGACGGCGAAACAGGCTCCGCCACATACAAAAAAATGATTGAGTGGTTAAAAAAACAATAGCTCTAATTCTTGATTTTTAACCCTGTTTCTTATAGTATCAGGTTACGCGCCCGTAGCTCAGTCGGTAGAGCAGATCCCTTTTAAGGATAAGGTCGTTGGTTCGATCCCAACCGGGCGCACTAAGTTATCCCCTCTCTCTTATTTTTATAAAAAGTTGTTTAGTAATATACTTATAATATTACAATTAACTTAATAACTTTATGGATACAAATCAAGGTTCGGGTTTTCCAACGCCGCCCTCTTCTCCGGTCGGCCCTAGTAACAATGTCGTTATGGCTGTTCTTTCTTATCTGGGAATACTAATAATAATTCCTTTTTTAACGGACGCCAAAAAAGATCCTTTTGTAAAATTTCACATGAAGCAGGGGCTTGTCCTTATCATTATCTGGGTTATCGTCGGAATTGCCCATTCTATGTTTTGGCGCATTCCTTTCTTCAGTTTTTTTGCCGGATCTCTTCTCAATCTCGGCGCCGTGGTTCTTATGGTTATAGGAATAATTAACGCTGCCGGAGGAAAAATGAAAGAACTCCCTCTTGTTGGCGGATTTGCAAGCCACTTTAACTTTTAACCCGAAACATGATAACACCAGAACTGCAAAGTTACATCGCGCAATCCCGCGCAAAAGGAATGACGGATGAACAAATCCGCCAGGGCCTGCTTTCGGGCGGATGGAGTCCAATTGACTTGGATCAAGCGTTCGGCACACAAACCGCAACCTCGGCCAATCCGGGAGTAACTCCCCCAAAAAGCTACAAAGGGCTAATTATTACTCTTGTTGTTCTTTTTATAGTTTTGCCAATGTTGGGCTGGATGGCTTTTGCCGGTTTTGCCTATTGGGGCCTGAAAAAAGTGGGTCTGCAAGACTCTATGTGGAAAAACCTATCCGATAACGCAGAGTATAAGTATCAAGGCGAGGACGGAAGCGTGAGCATAAAGGTAGCTGAAAAAAACGACGACGGGTCTTTTTGTTCGGGGTCTCAAGTAAGTCTCCCGTCAAGCTGGCCTTCCGATATTCCCATCTACCCCGGGAGCAAGCTTACGACCAGTATAAATTACAGCGCTATGACAGGAAGTGGAGAGACGGCGGGAATCGCCGGCTACTGCACCAAAGACAGCGTTGATGCGGTTGCAAAATACTTTGCGGAAAAGAACTCTCCGTGGAATATAAAAACGTTTATGTCCTCTAATACGGAAGGAAAACAGAGTGTTCTTTTATCCGGATCCAAGGGAGACCTCGTAATAAGCATCAGCATTTCAGGGAAAAACGGTGAAACGGAATTTCAAGAACTCCTGGGTTCTAAAAATTAAATTAACTAAACACTTCGAGTAAAAACTGCTCAAATGCGGACTCGGCGTCACGGCCGGCTTTGCGGGCTTCCGGCAGAATATAAGAAATTTTAGCCGCGAAATTTTTTAGCTCGTGTTCCTTGAACTTTGAAAAATTTTTCTTTAAAATCATGTCTTTTATCTTCCAGAAAAGCACTCCGGTAAGCTCTTCGAGAGCCACCCCTTTGTCCACGGCCTCCCGGAAATAAACCCAGGTATTGAGCTTATCTCTGTTTGCGAATGCTCCAGCCAGAAGAAAGTTGTCAAATTTCTCTTTTTTTTCTTTGGACAATTCGAAAACATTTATTTCCGCTCTGGATTTTTTGAAAGAGTCCAGGATAGGCTTAGTCAATTTGCCTTCCAGAAATATAAACAAGTTATCGGACTCCCCCATTTGTCCGAGCTTTTGCAGCACGAAATCTCTGGTTTCTTCATGCTCTAATACTCCCGAAAATACAATAGCGTACAGAGCAGAAAAGAGGCTGGAACCCGAATACAGGCTTTCGATTTGAGCCTTTTCAAAGCTGTTTCTGCTTACGGACAAAACCTCAGCGCTTTCCGGAATGGTTTTCAGAAAATTCTCATAACCGATAATTTTGCGCTTGGCGTCGTCGCCGGAGAAAAGGTAAAGCATAATTTCTTAATTAGAGCTTAACGGCTTTCTTGTACTCCAGATACGGCGTTCCATACTTTTCCGCCAGAATCCTTTCTTCTTTTTCAAGAAATATAAACCGTGAAACAAGAAAGGAAATGAGTGTGGTTAAAATCACAAAAATCGCGTTAGTTATGATGCCAAAGCCTATCATTAAAAAGAAAAGCCCCCAGTGGGTGGGACTCCTGGTGTAACAATACGGCCCCTTGCAAAAAGTCTCTTTGGTGATATTTTCTTTTTTCAGGTTTCTTGAAGTTCCCTGTGCCCAAAAAATAAGAATAGAGGAAAGAACTATCAGGCTTCCGCCCAGGGGCACCATTATGGAATTCGCGAAAACTTTAAACTGAAAGATGATATCCAACGTTACTCCCAGCAAAAAAAGGATGAAATACATGGCGTAGGAGTGCGCCAGAGTCTTGTGCACGTTCTCCTTATGGTGATATCCACCGTGGTTGCTCATATGAATATTCTATCATAGATAGACTATTTTACGCTTATTTCGCATCTGCAAAATTGTCGCCGAATCCAGAGTGCACTTCCAGGGGAATATCGGTCTTATAATGAAGATATGACCTCTCCAATACTCCTTCCATTGCTCCCTTTATTACAAGGTCGGCCTGCGAGAGAACACTTTCTTCTATCTCATAAACCAGTTCGTCGTGTATCTGGAGTACCAGATGCGTCCTAGAAAGCAGCCCGGCAGTTTTCAGGTCTTCAAACGCATATCGTATGGCAAGCTTTATAATATCCGCTGCTGTGCCTTGCATGGAGGCGTTGGTAGCGGTTCTCTCCGCCATGCTTTTCAAAAATGGGATGCGGGAATTGATGTTCGGAAAATATCTTCTTCTTAAGAAGAGCGTTTCCGTATAGGAATTTTTAAGCGCGAATTTTTTGACTTCTTCCAGGTAGTCCCGCACTCCGGAGAATTGGCTAAAATAGTTGTCATAAAACTTTTGCGCTTCTTCGCGTGTACCACCGAGGTTTTTCCTGAGGGCAGTTACTCCCATGCCGTAAATAATGCCGAAATTAATGACTTTAGCCTTTCGGCGCATTTCGTGGTCCACTTTTTCTATTGGCACACCGAAAACAAATGACGCAACTCCCGCATGAATATCTTTCCTTTCGCGAAAAACTTGCGTCATTTTCTTGTCGCCCGAAAGCATTGCCGCAACTCTGAGCTCTATCTGGCTATAGTCAAAAGCGGCCAGTTTGTATCCTTTTGGTGCGATGAATCCTCCGCGTATTCTTTTCCCCAGCTCTGTTTTAATAGGAAGATTTTGCAGATTGGGATCCTGCGAGGAAAACCTGCCCGTAGTGGTATTATTTTGCAGAAATTTTGAGTGGAGTCGCCCATCCGGGCCGGCCATTTTAGGTATCACGTCAACGTAAGTAGAAAGTAGCTTCTGTAGCTCCCGGTAAGCCATGATTTCCTTTATGATTTCGTTTTCTTCTTCGAGCCCTTCCAGGACCGATATCTTGGTAGAAAACCCGCCGCTGGCATTTTTTTTCGCTTTATTTTTCCCTGGCGATTTCAATCCAAGTTTGCCAAAAAGTATTTCTCCGAGTTGTTTTGGTGAATTAATATTAAACTCGGTGCCGGCCATTTTATATATTTTTTTAGTCAGACTATCCAGCTCTTTGTGGTACTCCTCGGATAGTTTTTCAAAATATTTTTTATCTATCAGAATTCCGTGTTCTTCCATGTCTTTTACCACCGGAATAATCGGCTTCTCTATTTCTTCATAAACTTTTTCCAGATTTTTTTCTTTTAGTTTTTTAAAAATATATTCGTACGCGGTCTCGAATGATTCCGTATTGGCAAATATTAAAATATCCGTCAGTTGTGGATTCGGGATGTCGGAATTAATAAGCCAAAGAGCTATGCTGGCTTCCTGCAACTTTTCCGGAGAAGGCGAATTTAGAGAATTTTGGAATGGTCTGGCCGGGGTTTGGGGACCCGGAGAACCGAGGACCTGAGAAAATTCTACTAAATTCGCCTTCTCCCCGTTGCCGTTGCTAAAAAAGCTTTTAAGCCTTGCAAACAAACTTCTAAATTCAAACAGGCTAAAGACTTGCTCAATTTTTTTTAGGTCGGCATTTTGCCAAAAAGTTTTTTCGGGCAGCTCGAATTTTATCGGCGCATCCGTCCGGATGGTGGCCAGTGTCTTTGAAAACAAAGCTTCTTCTTCGTTTGTTTTGAGCAGTTCTATCATCCTCTCGCTTAACCCGGCTTTCCGAAAAGCCACTTCGTCTTTTTTGAGTTTTTTATATATATCTTCTATGGTCCCGAAATTTATTATCAGTGTTTCCGCAGTTTTTTCTCCGATGCCTTTTATCCCGATAATATTGTCCGAGGGGTCTCCGCGCAGACCTTTGTAGTCGGGCAGAAGTTTCGGCTTGAAATGAAATCTCTCCGTTACGGCATCCTCGTCGTACAAGATGGTGTCATTTATTCCTTTTTTTAAGGTATAAACTTGAACTTTTTTATCGTCCACCAGCTGCATGGTATCCATGTCTCCAGAAGCGATTACTATGTCCAGGCTTTTGTCTTTTTTATACTTCTCTACGATTGTCCCGAGCACGTCATCCGCTTCAAAGCCCGGCGCATCGTATATGGGAATACTGAATGCTTCGAAAATTTGCCTGGAGTTTTTCAGCTGCAAGATCAGGGCGTCGTCGGTTTTTGCGCGCCCAGCTTTATATCCGTCGTAAGCTTCGTGCCGGAAAGTTTTCTGCGGTAAGTCGTAACAGGCAATTATGTGGTCGGGTTTCAGCTCCGCTATTATCTTCATCAGCATGCTGGAAAGCCCGTAAAGCGCCCCGGTAGGTTCTCCCTTGGACGACATAAACTCCGGCAGCGCATGATAGGCGCGGTGAATAATCGCGTGCGCGTCTAGTAAAACCAGTTTTGTATTGTTTTTATTCGCTTTGACCATTATGACAATTATATCATTTTAAACTGGGTCAATTTTAAATTTTCTTTGCTCTTTCTCCCCGTGAGAAATACGGACAAATTTTGCGCCAGGAGGAACAGCTTTGGATACCCGCTCCGGCCACTCTATAAAAACCAAATGCTCTTTATTCCCTATAATCTCTTCCCAGCCTAATTGGAACAGCTCCTTTTCACCTTTCAATCTGTAGGCATCCAGGTGAAATAAAAATTTATATTTTTTGTTTTTAACAGGATATTTTTTTATAATTAAGAAAGTCGGGCTATTTATCTTGTTTTTTATCCCTAAATGTCGCGCTACCGCCTGAACAAAAGTCGTCTTGCCTGCGCCGAGATTTCCCGAAAGACCTACTACTAGTGCCTTAGTCGACGATACGTTTTTTCGTAATAGTTCCCTGAGAAAGTTCTCCGCTATAAGAGAAGTTTCTTTCGTATTCTTTGAAATTTTCTCCGCTTTCCCCCGCATGTTTTGATATTAACACAACTTCACATTTAAACATTACCTTTTGGCTCAGATATAAGCTATAATTTAAGGCAAATGGCTATTTTTGACGAAGAAAAACCAAACAAACAACTGGAGGATTTAAGAAAGCTTGAAGAAGAGCAGCTGATGGCGACGCTCGCGGAATCAAAGTACGGATTGCCTTACATAGATTTATATCGCCTGGGGGTAGACAATGAGGCTCTCCGGACAGTATCGGAAAAAGATTCCAGGGAAATGAACGTTGCGCCTTTCAAGCTTTTCGGTAAAAATATTTTTATAGCCATCCATTCACCTTCGGATGAGCTTATTAAGCGCCTGAAAGACGATATGGAAAGAAAAAATCTGGTTCCCACTTTTTATATGGCTTCTACCGCCAGCATAAACAAAGTTTGGGAAAGATATAAGGAAATTTCCATGGCGGAAAGCACAACTGTAGGAGGTATAGATATTTCCGGAGATGTGCTACGGGAAACAGCAAAAAAAATAGAGAAAATTCAGGATATACAAAAAATGGTTACGGAAGCCCTGGAAGGAAACAAAATACATAAAATTTCCCACCTGCTTGAAATAATACTTGCCGGGGCCATAGCCATCAAAGCGTCCGACATACACATAGAGCCGGAAAAAGACCGGGGCCGGCTCCGGCTCCGCCTCGACGGAGTGCTGCAGGATGTTAATTTTTTCGGGCTGGATGTATACCGGCTTCTTAACTCCCGCATCAAACTTTTGTCCGGCATGAAATTGACTTCCACTATAGCCCAGGACGGCCGCTTTAGCATCATGGAAGACAAAGAGGAACTCAGCATACGTACTTCGCTCATTCCCGGCGCTTACGGCGAGTCGATAGTTATGCGTATTTTGGATCCTAAATCTATCCAGGTAAAACTGGAAGAAATAGGCATAGAGCCGTTTCTTTTTTCGGTAGTAGAACACGAAATCGCGAAACCTAACGGCCTTATATTGGTCACGGGTCCTACCGGGAGCGGAAAAACCACGACTCTTTACGCTTTCTTAAGAAAAATCTATTCTCCGGAAATAAAAATAATAACCATCGAGGACCCGGTGGAATATCACCTGACAGGAATAACTCAAACTCAAACCAATGATGAAAAAGGGTACACTTTCGTCGAGGGGCTACGTTCCGCCCTACGCCAGGATCCGGATGTTGTGATGGTCGGAGAAATCCGCGACAAGGAAACTGCGGAGACGGCCGTCCAGTCCGCGCTTACCGGACACATGGTCTTCTCCACCCTCCACACCAACAACTCCGCGGGAGTAATCCCCCGTCTGATTGACCTCGGCATAAACCCAAAGATTTTAGTGTCCGCGTTGTCCCTTTCCATCGCCCAAAGGCTTGTCCGCAAGCTATGTAAGATATGCAAAAAAGAGAAGGTTCTAACCGAAGCGGAAATGACAACTGTAAAACTGGTCATGATCTCAATAAAAGAAGAGGGGAAAAATCTCGCGAACTATAATATAAATCCCGAAGCGCCGCTCAAAGTATTTGAGGCTGTCGGCTGCGAGAAGTGCAATATGACCGGTTTTAAAGGGAGAATCGGTATCTTCGAGGCGATAAAAACGGATGAGGCTATAGAAAAAATAATGCCGGAGAATCCGAGCGAGCGTGAAATTAAAAAAGTGGCGAAAAACCAAGGGATACTTTCCATGCGCCAGGACGGATTGGTAAAAATATTAAACGGAGTTACTTCGATGGATGAAGTGCAGAGCGTGGTTGACTTAAACGAAGAGTAGCCCGACGTCGCTAAAGCTTTGACGGGTAAAAAACAAAAAAAGCATTAATCTCTAAACAATCCTTTTGGAGCTGGGCCCCAAGAGTAACAAAATATTATAGGATAGCTCCAGTGGTCTATAAATAGAACCAAAACGTCCTATGCAAAATCGTATAACCGGTGGCTGATTGCTTAGAGATTAATGCCTTCTTGGAAGAACCGCTTCAATCTCACAGAAACAATTATACTATGATGATAAACAGAACAAATGCTATAATGTGCATAGCTCTGTGTATACCATGTTGATAAATGAACCGCACTAAAAGTATAGCATATTATAAAACCAATGTCAAGCCAAACTCCCCAAAACCCAATTAAATCAACCGCGGGGGAAACCGTAAAGAATGACGAGTCTTTTTTGGATCAAACCCTGCGCCCTACCCGATGGGATGAATATATAGGCCAAAAACACATAAAAGACAACGTTAAAATCCTGCTTCGTGCCGCGGAAGAGCGTGGTCATATCCCGGAACATATTCTGTTTTACGGCCCTCCCGGTCTTGGAAAGACTACCTTAGCGCACCTTATTGCCAAAGAAACAGGCCGGCAAATGAAAATAACCTCCGGTCCGGCAATTGAAAAAGTTGGCGACCTGGCTTCCATCCTGACCAACCTGGCTTCCGGCGATATTCTTTTCATAGACGAAATTCACCGTTTAAATAAAATGGTGGAAGAAATACTCTACCCGGCCATGGAGTCCGGCGTTTTGGATATCATTATCGGCAAAGGCCCTTCGGCGCGCACTATCCAGCTGGATCTTCCGTCTTTCACTTTGATAGCCGCAACGACGCGCGTAGCCCTCGTTTCTTCCCCTCTCCGCTCCCGTTTTTCCGGAGGTGTCTTTCGTTTAGAGTTCTACTCGAATGAGGAGATAGCTAAAATTATAAAAAGGTCTGCCAAGCTTTTAAATACGGAACTCGAAGAGGGCGCCCTTGATGAGATAGCAAAGAGAAGCCGTTTTACTCCGCGCACTGCCAATTATTTTTTAAAACGCTGCCGAGACTTTGCCCAGGTGCACAAGAAAGACTTAACCCGGGCAACAATCAAAGACGCGCTTAACATGCTCGCGGTTGACGACATAGGCCTGAATTCTTCCGACAGAAAGTTTTTGGAAATCCTGATAGATAAATTCGGCGGCGGACCGGTCGGCCTAAAAACCATCGGGGCTGCAATGTCCGAGGAAGAAGCTACGGTGGAAGAAGTCATAGAACCGTATCTGCTCCAGCTCGGCCTCCTGGAACGATCTCCGCGCGGACGCGTCGCTACCCGGAAAGCTTACGAGCATTTGGGATTTGGTTTGAAAGAAAATCAGAAAAAATTATTATGAGAATTCTAGGAATAGATCCGGGATTTGAGAGGTTGGGTGTGGCAATACTTGAAAAAAACAAAAACGACAAAAAGGAGCGGGTGCTTTTCTCCGAGTGTTTCAAGACCTCAAAAAATCTAAACTTTTTCGAGCGATTGAACCTGATAGGAGAAGAAGTGAGAAAAATAATAAAAGAATACCAGCCAGAAGTTCTTTCCATTGAAACTTTGTTTCTGACCACCAACCAGAAGACTGTAATGAGAGTTGCGGAAGCGCGCGGAGTGGCGGTTTACGAAGCAGCTCGCGCCGGCCTTGAAATTTTTGAAGCATCCCCTCCCCAGATAAAAATCGCGACTACGGGCTACGGAAAAGCGAGCAAAGAACAAATAATTAAAATGGTAAAAATACTTGTAGAAATAGATAACTCTAAGAAATCCGACGACGAGCTCGATGCCATCGCCATCGCCCTCACGGCCTTTGCGCATATGAGTTCTTAGCTTTTCTCAGTTATCCACATTTAGCCCTTCCCCGCTATTGCCAACTCTTTTAGATTTTGTTACAACAGAGTAAATTATATGATATTTTGTTCCGGTCGCTTATTAAAAATAAAAAGAAAAAATTTATATGCAAGATGAGGAAGAAGATGTATTAGGAGAAGATGCTTTCAAGATGAGTGACGATGATGCGGAGGTAGATGACATCATTCCAATGGAAGATTTTGGACTTGATGAAGAGGACCCTGACAAGGACCGCTAATAAAAACCCCGGCACCGCCGGGGTTTTTATTTTATTTTTATAAATCTGTGCTTACCTATTCTAAACTTTACGCCCGAAGCCGGAACGACTCCCGCGTCTTCCACTGTTTTCCTGGTGTCTAGGTTGGTAACAGCTTCTTCTTTGACTAGCCTTCTCCATTCCGAATTTGAAGAGACTATACCTTCCCGGACCAAGGCATGCATCAATCCCTCTTCCCCCAAAGATATTTCCATAATCTGCTCCGGTATTTCCTTTTTTTGAAAAGTATTGGAAAAGTTTTCTTCGGCCGCCTGGGCTTCTTTTTCCGAGTGCAGGCTCGCGACTAGTGTGTGCGCAATCCTTTTTTTAAGAACCATAGGTTCTTTCTTTACGTCAAAAGTTTTAATCGCGCCCAAAGGCAAATCAGTGAGAAGGGTAAACATCGGGATTATGGCATCGTCTCCGAGGGACATTATTTTACCGAACAAGTCGCTCGGTTCGTCCGTTAAGCCTATTACATTACCTTCGGTTTTTCCTATCTTCACTCCTTTTGAATCGGTTAGGAGTGGAGTGGTCATGACAAATTTTTCCTTGTTTTTCATGGCTCTCATCAGAGTGCGGCCGGTAAGCATATTAAAAGTCTGGTCTGAGCCGCCGAGCTCCAAATCAACATCCATGGCGACAGAATCGTATCCCTGTAAAAGCGGGTACAGAAATTCTCGGAGGTTTATGGACTCTCCTGTTTTCAGGCGTTCCTGAAACATATCCCTTTCTATGAGCTGTTGTACCGAGAAGTGTTGCGCAATATTCAGGATATCAACCAGAGTCAGCTTATTCAGCCAGTCACTGTTGTACATTATTTTTACCGGATTTTCCCCATCAAAACGAACAACCCTGGAAGCTTGGGTCAGGTATTCTTTGGCATTAGTCCGGAGCTCTTCTTGGGTAAAGAACTTTTCCCGGGTTTTCTTCTTGCCGGTTGGATCCCCAGCCTGGCCGGTACCGTCGCCAATCAGAAAAATAACTTCATGTCCCAGGTCCTGCCACTGCCGGTGTTTGCGGAATCCCACCATGTGGCCTATGTGCAGCCTGTCTCCGGTCGGATCAAAACCTTGATATAGCCTTAGTTTTTTCCCTGCCCGTAACTGTTGCTCCAGGGCTTCCTTCGAAGGGTATATTTTATCAACGCCCCTGGTAAGCAGTTCCTCAATCTTGCCGTTCTGTTTTTCTTCGTTTTTTGCCGCTTGCATATTCGAATTATAACATCCCGAACGAAATTTATAAAATTTCTTACGGGACAGGCTATTTTCTGCTATACTTTCTATTAATGCGTAAAATGTTTAAAAACAAGAAAATACTCAAAAATATACTCATGCTTTGCGCGGGGGTTTTTATTTTAATAGTTAGTTCGTTTGTTTTATGGCTTTCTTTGCTTCGAATTCCGGACTTTCAATCTTTTGAAAACAGAAAAGTGGTAAATTCCACTCAAATTTACGACCGTACTGGGAAAATACTTCTTTATGACATACATAACGACATAAAAAGGACTGATATAGCTTTTAACCAAATGGGAGCAAATATAAAAAATGCCACGGTCGCCATTGAGGACTCGGAATTTTACAACCACGGCGGAATCAGGGTTACCTCCATCGTCCGCGCGGTGCTATCGAATCTCCTGGGCGGAAAGACTCAAGGTGGTTCAACGATTACCCAGCAGCTGATAAAAAACACTCTTTTGACGCCGTCGAGCGGTTTCGGAAAGTATATAAGAAAAATAAAAGAGTGGGTTTTGGCGGTAAAGATAGATAACTCCACTCCGAAAGATAAAATATTGGAATACTATTTGAATGAGGTTCCTTATGGAGGGAATATCTACGGCATCCAGGCGGCGAGTAAGACGTACTTTGCCAAGGAGGCGGTTGATTTGACGTTGGCGGAAGCCGCGTACTTGGCTTCCCTGCCACAATCCCCGACAACTCTTTCCCCTTACGGAAAAAACCGAGCAAAACTGGAAGCGAGAAAAAATTTGGTCCTCTCTCGCATGCTCGAGCTGAAGTTCATCACCCAGGTGGAATACGACCGGGCTAAGAGCGAAGTGGTGGCTTTTGTGCCGCAAGCAACCCAGGGCATCAAGGCCCCGCACTTTGTTTTCTTTATAAAGGAATATTTGGAACAAAAATACGGGACCGACTCACTCCAAAACGGGGGCTTGAAAGTTATAACCACACTGGACGCCGAGCTGGAAGCAAAAGCTGAACAGTTTGTAAAAGAGGGAGCTCTTGTAAATGAGCGCGACTGGAATGGAAAGAACGCGGCCTTGGTGGCGATTGACCCTAAAACAGGACAAATATTGGCAATGGTGGGATCAAGGGATTATTTTGACAAAGCCATAGACGGAAATTTCAATTTCAATGTGGCAACAGCTAGCAGACAGCCTGGCTCGTCTTTTAAGCCGTTCATTTACGCCACAGCCTTCAACAAGGGCTTTACCCCGGCTACTGTGCTGTTTGATTTGCCTACCGAGTTCCAGACGACCTGTGACCCGTATGGCCGTGCCCTCTCCGGACACTCTCAAGATGACTGTTATATGCCACAAAACTACGACGGAAAACATCGTGGGCCTCTCAACCTGAAGGCCGCCCTTGCCCAATCCATCAACATTCCGGCTGTAAAGCTTTTCTATTTGGCTGGCCTCCCGGCTTCCCTTAAGACCGCTGAAGATATGGGAATTAGCACTTTGGGGAACATAGGACAATACGGACTTACTTTGGTTATCGGAGGCGGAGAGGTTTCTCTTTTGGATATGACATCTGCCTACGGAGTTTTTGCGAACAATGGCGACAAAAATTCCTATACGGGAATTTTAAAAGTTGAAGGGATGAACGGCGTCGTCCTCGAAGAATACCAACCGGTGGTGGAGAGAGAAATAATCCCCAAAAATACCGCACTTACTATTTCTGACATCCTTTCGGACGAGGCTGCCCGTCAGCCTACTTTCGGGGCACATTCTCCTCTTTACATACCAGGAAGATCCGTTGCGGTAAAAACAGGAACCACCAACAACAACAAAGATGCCTGGACAATCGGGTACAGTCCGTCTTTGGTAGTGGGCGTCTGGGCGGGAAATAACGACAATACTCCGATGAAAAAAGGAGGATCAGCAGTAGCGGGCCCTATTTGGAATAAATTCATGAACGAGGCGTTAAAGAATTTGCCCAACGAAAGCTTCGAAAAACCAAACATGGAGATAGACCCTCGGGCGGTAAAGCCAGCCCTGCGGGGATTTTGGCAAGGCAATGAAAACTTCTTTGTAGACAAAATATCCGGAAAACTGGCCACGGAAAATACCCCGATAGAGGCTCTGGAAGAAAGAGTTATAACGAACATCCACTCGATTTTGTACTGGGTGGACAGAAACAACGTGCTCGGCCCATCGCCATCAAATCCCGCCGGCGACCGTCAGTTTGATAATTGGGAAATCCCGGTGCAGAAGTGGTGGTCGGAAAATAAAAATAAATATCAAACGATAACTTTGTCGGAAAAGCCAACCGAAATAGATGATGTGCATACCGGTTTATCTGGTCCGTCAATATCAATCCTAGAGCCAAAAAATGGGGCAAATTATTCCCCAACCCAAAGGGTGTCGTTAAAGCTTTCCAACCTTACTCCCTCTCCTCTCTTGAAAATAGATATTTTTATAAACGATGTTTATATGGAAACAAACCATCCGCCGTTTAACTTTTCTTTTGTGCCGTCTGACCTGGAAAATATGAGACTGGAGAACATAATTAAAATAGTAGCCTACGACTCCGCCTACAACAAAAGCGAGGCGTCTTCCAGCTTCAAGGTAGGGCAATAGTCCTTATCTTATTTCCTTCGGCGTTTTCTTGTTTAAAATTTCTTTCAGCTGAAGAAAGATTATGTCGTGTTTTAAGAAAACCTCGTTTTTATATATGGGTTTAATATTTAAATAAATAACGTTATTTTTTATTTTTATTTCTTCCGGCTTTACCTCTATATTTATAACCTCGGAAATAACTTTTCTTACTGCCTCCCTCTCTTCTCCTCCCGACAGGAGAATGTTGTTAAATCTGCCGAGTAAGTCTTTAATCTCAATCATCCCGGTACTAAAATTTTAAATTGTTAATAATGGTGGTCATGTATCTTCTCAAAAATTTAGTACGGGACAAGTTTTACCTGTTCATGGGCATTATAAGATAAGTAAACGACGGATCGGAGGCCGGAGATATGACTATTGGCCTGGAATGCCCGGAGAGTTTTATGGAAACACTATCTGTAAAAAGTGACTGGAAACAGTCCAAAAAATACTTGTAATTAAAAGACAGTTCGGCCTCCTCCCCCCCCATGACCGCATCAAGGTACGTTTTGTTTTCCCCTATGTCGTTATTTGCAGAGGAGAGCTCGAAAATTTTTTCTTTCGGCACAACTTTAAGGTTTACCTGGTTAAATTTATCGGAGAAAACATTTGAAAGCTTCAGAGCATTTAATAGGTCTTGCTTCAAAAGAACCGCTTCGGTGTTAAAGTCTTTAGGAATGATTTGGCGGTAGTCCGGGAAAATACCGTCAATTATCCTGGAGGTAAGGTAAATATTTTCCGAAGAGAAAGAAATTTGATTTTTATTGAAACAAACCTCTATGGCTCCGTTGAACTCCCCGAAAACCCGCAATATCTCCGAGATATTTTTAAATGGTATCAATATCCCCGGTATTTCTTCAAGACCTTTAACTTTTACTTTTTTTTCCGCAAGCCTGAAGGAGTCGGTAGATACAAAAATTAAATTTTCGTCTTTTGTGTATATAAAAACACTTGATATTTCAGGTTTTATGTCAGATACAGACGAAGCGTAGTAAACACCCTTTATCCCCTCAGTGAATTTTTTTGAGTCTATTCCAAAACTTTTTCCAGCCACCCGCGGTATTGTTGGAAAGTCTTCGTGGGGGTTACTTTTAAGTTTTATTTGGCTTTTTCTAGTTTTAACCAAAAGATTTCCATCTTTGTCTTCCAAAACCACATTATCCCCTATAGAAACATTTGAAAAAACAGCATTAAGTATGGCCCCAGAAACAGCGAGTGTCCCTTCTTTTTCTATTTTTGCGGATACTTCAATCTCCACCCCAAGGCTTAAATTGGTGGCTCTTAGTTTTAAAGACTTTCCGGAAGCAGTAAGTAATATTGAATTTAAAATAGGGAGAGTTAGGTTTTTCCCGGTTATTCTTTCTGTTTGTGAAACGGCGGTTTTTAATTTTTCAACAGAGCATTCTAGTTTCATGTGTTTGTTTATATCTTTTATATATAAATTATTAGTAATATTAGTTGTGTTGATAAGTGGATAATTTATTTTGGTTATGTTTTATAAGGTATTTTTGTATTTATTTTTGTATTTAAAACTTGGCAACTTCCTGTATTTTTTCCCGGTTAATTTTTTTTAATTTTAAACCACAACTTATTCTTTTTTATCAACAGCGCAAAAGAATATTTCTCAGATACTTATTAACACCTATTTGAACATTATTCTTATTTGCTCAAGCTCCTGTAACAGCTGTGGGTCGTTTTTTAAATCCATTTTTATTTTTAAACAGGAGTGTATTACAGTGGTGTGGTCCTTTCCTCCGAGTTTTTGACCAATGAGTGGATACGAAACATTAAAATCCTCTCGAAGTAGGTACATCACTACTTGGCGGGCTTTGACAATTTCTTTTTTTCTTGTTTTTTCATATACAGAAGCCTCTTCCAATTTATAATATTCACTCACTATTTTCACTACGTCCTTGATGGCCATGTTTTTCTTCGGCTTCATGTTGTTTTTAAGGAGATTTTTTACTTCGAGGAGCGCAAGAGGCTTATTTTTCAGGCGATATTGCATGACAATCAAATTCAAACAACCCTCAAGCTCCCGGATGTTTCCTTGTACGGCGCTTGCCACATACTCTAAAACCTCCTGCTCCAGGTCGATATTCTGCTCTTCCAGCTTTACCTTTAGTATCGCCAGTCGGGATTCGTATTCTGGCTCCGATATGTCCACAATCATGCCGGCCGCAAAGCGGGATTTCAGGCGATCCGCCAGCTCCGGAATGTAGTTCGGGTGCTTGTCGGAGGAAAAAATTATTTGCTTGCTGTTTTCGTGGAAGGTATTGAAGGTGTGAAACAACTCTTCCTGTATTTTTTCCATTTTACCGATGAATTGTATATCATCTATTATTAAAAGGTCGTACTTGCGGTATTTTTCCTTGAAGGAGTTTGCCTTATTATTTTGCAGGGAGTTTATGAAGTCAGTCGCGAACTTCTCCAGGGTCATATAATGCACTTTTTTATTAGGGTACTTCTCTTTTACAGAGTTCCCTACGGCTTGAATCATATGGGTTTTTCCCAACCCCGTTCCGCCGTAGATGAAAAAAGGATTGTACTTGGTTCCTGGAGATTCTATTATGGCCTGAGAGGCGGCATAAGCCAGCTCGTTAAACGTTCCCACTATAAAAGAGTTGAAATGGTAGCGCGGGTTCAGGTTGTCCTCCGGGTTTATATATAAATCCTTTAAAGGAAGTTCTTTTTCCAAAACTTCGCCGAGCACCGGGATTTCCTGCTTGTTTGTTTCTATCTTGGTAATGGTGTACTCTACCGCGCGCATGTTTTCATAAGCATCCGCGATGGTCTTTGTAATGAGTTTATGGTATTTGTTCATTAACCAGTCCCGAACGAACTCGTTTGGGACTCCAATATATATAATTCCGGTGTCTTCCTTTACAATAGAGGTGTTTTTGAACCATGTGCTAAAATTTGCCTTTGATATTCCCGTCTCTATCTCTTCCAGGCAGGTTTTCCACAACTGTTTTGTATTCATAGTTTCGTATTATACTATTTATCAACCGGATAGCACCTTGAAAAACTTATTAACTGTGTTGATAAGATGTGCAAAACTCCGTCACCGCGTTCTTTTGCGTGTTTGATTTATTCAAGGGAATATTGTAGACTCATTACATGTCATTTACATATCAACCAAAAAAGAGAAAAAGAGCCCGATCTCACGGATTTCTAGTCAGATCAAGAACAAAGACAGGAACAAAGGTTCTCGCCCGAAGACGACGAAAAGGACGCAAAAAATTGTCTGTTTAGCGTTTTTAATATGCTTCCTAAAAAAAATAGAGCAGGCACAAAAGCCGTAGAAAAAATCTTTAAGGAAGGTAGGGTTTTTAGCTCCCCAAACCTTACTTTTAAGTGGGTATTGATTAGCGCGGGTAAAAAGGAAATTTCGTTTATTGTCCCAAAAAGCGTTGCCCGGCTTGCCGTTAAAAGAAACTCATTGAGACGTTTGGGCTATAATATATTAAAAAAATACATTAACGATTTTCCGGATGGTGTTTCCGGGGTTCTTGTTTTCAAAAAATACCAAGATAACGCTCTCCTGCTTGAAAATGAAATTAAGAGTATTCTTGCAAAATTTAATTAATTTTTACCAAAACAACATCTCTGTTTTTAAAAAACCCAGCTGTGTTTTTTATCCGTCCTGTTCCGAATATACTAAACAAGCCATCCAAAAATACGGAAGCATAAAAGGAGTATACCTGGGTATTTTACGGATATTTCGTTGCCATCCCTGGCAAAAAAACCACATGGATCCGTTAAATTAAGTAGTATTATTTTAATACCTGCCCCGTAGTAAATTTTGCTAAAAATTTTACTTCGGGGTAAGATTAAAATATGATTACTAATATTTGGAACACTGTTTTGTATCAGCCGCTCTTAAATGCGCTCGCTTTTTTGGTTTCGGTCATTCCCGGCGGAGACATTGGGCTCGCAGTTATAATTTTAACCATTCTTGTTAAGATTATACTATACCCTTTGTCCCAAAAATCTATTGAAAGCCAGGCGCAAATGAACATTCTGTCGCCTGAGCTGAATAAAATAAAGAATAGCGGGGCGAGCAAGGAAGAACAGGCCCGACTCACTTTTGAACTCTATAAGCAGCACAAAACCAACCCTTTTTCCGGATGCCTTCTTGTTTTAATCCAAATCCCTATTATTTTTGCGTTGTACTATGTTTTTTACAAAGGAATAAATTTTGAGAGCGGACTGTTGTATTCTTTTGTGTACGCTCCGGAGAATATGAACATGATGTTCCTCGGAATCCTGGACATAAGTCAGAAAAGTTTGATATTGGCTATATTGGCCGGATTTTCCCAATATTTACAGGCGCATTTCATGCCAAAGCCAGCGAAAACCTCCGACACGGGCTCTTCTTTCCAGGATAGTTTTGCCAAAAGCATGAATATGCAGATGAAGTATGTCTTTCCTTTCCTGATAGCTTTTATAGCTTACAGCATTTCCGGAGCCGTAGCCTTGTATTGGATTACAAGTAATTTGTTCATGGTGGGACAGCAGATATACGTTAAGAAAAAAGAGTTTCCTACCCTGGTAATTGAATAAGGCTCGAGGCTATAACAAAAAAATGAACAGAGAAGAAATTCAAAACTTAATCAAGGAGCTTATCGGAAAAACCAACGTCAATATAGGTGAAATTTCTGTTATTGAAGATACTCCGAAAAATATTTGGATTTCCGTACAAGTAAGCGAACCACACTTTTTTGTTTCAAATGACGGGGAAGGCCTCCATGCCTTAAATCACCTGATTCACCGTATTATGGAGGCCAAAGCAGCCGGAATGGGCGGAGCACAGCTTAACCCTGGCGTTCTTGTGGACATAAACGGCTTTCAAAAAAAGCACATAGACAACATCCGTGCCGTAGCGCACATGATGTCGGAAAGGGCGCGATACTTTAAATCAAATATTGAAGTGGACCCCATGTCTGCTTTTGAGCGGAGGATTGTCCACGAGTTTTTGTCCGAAGCGCAAGATCTAAAAACCGAATCTGTCGGCACCGGGCGCTCCCGCCGGGTAGTAATAAAATATATAGGAACCGTTTAATCCCGTTAACTATTTTAACTGCAATTCCCAAAGGAACGAATCTTTTTTATTCACGAAAAATAGGAAAGTCTCGTCCTTATCTAGTGCAAGTTTTATACCATCGATGTCCTCTCCGTCCTCAATCGAGCTGAGGTCGGCAACCATAGTAGCGTTGCCTGTGGTAATATCAATTCTCCAAATTTGGTCCGAGAACGATGCCTCTCCCTGATACCAGGAATCCGGGTATTCTCCCGCCGGAATATTTTTTGGAACAGAACAATAAACTACATCACTTACACTTCCCCAAACACACTTTTCGGGCAAAGTTTTTACTCCTATGGGGCCGGAAGTTCTTGTATCCGTGCGCTCGGCATTCAGCGAAAGATTACTGTCCGCGTATAGAATGAATTGTCCGCTCGGGCTGGCAAGAGTAGTAAGGCCGTTTATTTCTCCAAGGGCTTGGGCCATTAAGCTTTTGCCGCTGTTGTTAACCGTGTACATGTATCCGGGAACGATAGAAGCCGGCTTGGTGGTTAGGGTTATTGTTTTACCGTTAGGGAAAGTTGAAAGCCATTCCGTAAAAGGCGAAGTAAATATTTGGGTTTTCTTGTTTGTTGCAAAATTTAACGTTGCGCCTACCGCGTTTTCTCCAACATTAAATAAGTAAAACAAACTGGACCCGTCTGTAGACATACTCACATCTTTTATGTCTTCCGGAAGAAAAAAGCCTTTCAACTCATTATCCTCTGTCGTGTCACCCGCCAATATTTCTTTCGGAAGGCGGCCTATGAAAGTTGCAACGGTTTTGCCGTCTTCTGCCAGGTACCGGAGAACCACCGATTCCCCCTTGCTCCCGAATAACGCTTCATAAATTTTTGGGATTACCGTAGTTGAAAATCGCCTTTCTTCTATTTTATCAGCAAAAGTTTGGTAAATGTTCCCATCTACCCGGGCTGCGTATCTAAGGGTGGGGGCGAACTCGGTTAAAGGCGGAGTTGGCTTTTGAACCTTGGGTGTTGTTTTTTCTGTAGTCTCACTATCTTCAGGTGTGGGTTCGAGCGTAACCGGAGTAGGGACAGGTACGTCCACCAGCCTTTCTTTCGAGTAAACAGTGAAACCGGCCACAGGCATGCTCGAAACTTTTTTTAATCTTGCTGTCATGTCCGGGATCGGGGCAGGCTGGTACCCGGAAACATCCACAGGAGGAGGCGGAGTGTTCGTGGGTTTTGTCCCTCCGCTACCAAAAGGATTGAATTGGGATAAAAAGTTTGTTCCTTCCGTGTCCCCGGGGGCAGGGTTTTTGTCAGCGCTAAAGTATAAAAAACCGAAAAATATTATAAGCGCGAGGAAGAGAGTTATTATTAAAAGTATAAAGTTTCTTTTTGACATAAATATTTTTAATGGCCATCAGTTGACCAATGCCAGGGCTCCGATGGCAGGTTAAAAAGTCCGTACGCGGAAGCATTGGAGATTAACCATTTAAAGCAAGCATTGTCAGTTGACCTTATTTGTTGTCCATCACATCGTAAGTCAAAAGCTAAGCCGTTATTATGGTTTGAATAACCCGGCAGCGCAGTTGGCGGATCGCATGGAGCACTCTGGTCTGTAAAATTTCCTTCACAATACTTTTTTCTAAGCTCTTTCTGTCTTTCTGGCGAGCGATATCCACTCCCCGAGATATTTTGGTTTGCCACCCTCGCAGCGGCTATCATCTCATCAAACTTGTTCGCAATTCTTTTGCAAGCAGGAATTCCGGCTGCGGTAGGCACTATCCCTTCCGGACAAAGAGGAGCTACAGTCCCAGGAGCAACGGCGTCATCGCTCATCACCGCATCTGCTGGAATTTCTGTTTCAAGCATTACCCTTACTTCGGCCTGAGTTAAAGTTTTTAAGTCAGCTTTCAACAAGTCTGAGTTTATCTCATTAAGTATCGTCCAGGACGCAAGCGCCAGAACGAGGCCGAATATAGCGCTAAGTATTCTGTGTTTTCCATGCTCTTTGTTTCCTGGCAACTCACTAGTCATATACTCTATCCCTCCTATTACTATCATTATTACAGCCAAAACAGAACAAATTCCTATAAAAACCGTTATCATCATGTTCAGATAAGCGCCTATATTGTTTTCCTGCGTGGGGTCGAAAGTTACCTGTAATTTTCCATTACAACCGGGAGTGTTGCCGGTGCAAGGAAGGGGGGCCAAGAAATGATAATATGAAATCCATATCCACTCTTCTCCTTTCTCGTCACAATCTTTTTTGGTAATATTTTGAACAGGTTGACCCGCTGTCCCTTGTCTGCAAGTTCCAAGTGGGTCAGTGGACGTCGCCGGGGGTGTTGATCCCGGGGGTGTTGGTCCTGCGGGCGGTGGCGGAACAGCGCTACCTATGGCTTGCCATACTTGACCGCCAGCGGTACATTCCGACGAGCTCTCAATTGAGCTAATTATTTCTCCATCTTTCCAGCACCAGCCATTTTTCGTTACTCTCCAAACCCCAGGACAGCTCTCTACGGGGTCGGTAGTCGGTTTACCATCAACCATACAGACCCCATCGGCAGATACTTTCAGCCCAAAGCTGAATACTCCAGTCAAGATAATCAGCGACAGTATTAAAATATATTTTGTAATTTTTTTCATCCCAGTGCTAAATTTTACTTTTCATTATTAATCCTAATTTATTTTTATATTTTACAATCATCTTTATTTTAACATTACTTAATCAAAAATTTAGTACGGGACAGGTTTTTAAAAATTTACGCTAATTTCTTTACTGGAATTTTCAAAAATCTTATAAGTGTTGCTAATCTGAAGCTTTACCCTTGCAGCTCCGGATGTCCCGGACGGGGCGGATAACGGCAACAAATTTTTATTTAGACTGTCAACGGAAACCATCTGGTCGTTGATCAACCAGTTAAAAACCAAAATAGGGATTCTTATGTCTCCCGGTGATATAAAGTAAGGGGCGGCTTGCAGGATTTCATTGCCTTGTATTCGGTAACCGTTTGAGATAGATTTTTCCCAGAAAGTTCCCAGGCTAGGGTCATTTTTATAAAAAATAATTTTGGGCTGAGATATTTCTATTGTCAGGGCTTTCTCCGAAGAGTGGCTGTTGTTGGTGGTTGAGGCCATGACACTAACTCTGTTAGAATCCTCGAGATAGTCACTCAAGTAAGTGAAGAAATTTTTTCCATAACCGGAAGCGCCCTGGTCGTTCTTGTAATCTTTTTTCCAGCTATAAACCATCTTTGCCGGGTCCACCATAGACGACCCGACTTTTACCTCAGGCATGGCCACTACCTTTATCTCGCTATCTGCCGTAGGCAAAGCCTTTCCTTTGTAGAACGGCGGAGTGTATGAGTCGACGGCTTGCCAAAGCAGTGTCATGGCTGCGGGCTTTATTACTATTTTTACGTCTATCATTCCGTCAGGAAAAGATATGGTCGCTACGACATCCATACTTGTTCCTGCCGCTGGAGCTGTTACGGATATGGATTTTTCCCCTACGCCTGCCGATACTTTTTTACCGCTAACCGACCAGGATATGGGAACACTATCCAAGTCGTTAGCGTAACTACTCAAGCTGATGGTCGTATTTTCTCCCGGGCTGGGGTTTGCAGGAGAGAGCCTTACCAATGTGCTCGAAGTAGAAGAAGCGCCTGCTTCGAAAGGAAAAAATCCCGCAAGGGCAAATATGGCAGCTATAAATAAAAGTTTAGTAAACTTTAAATGTCCCTGGGACATAAGAGGCATAAGCTTATTATATAACACTTCTTCCCCCAAACAAAGCCTACTTTTTAGACCTGCCTGCAACAACTATGCTTTAGTATTGCGGGCAGGTGCCATATCCATAGCTTCCTGGTCCTGCTTGGCTTTTTTGTTGGAAAGTATCTGTGAGGGGTCGGAAGTGATGATTTGATCTTCGGTATAAGAGGAGATAATCTTTATGGCGACATGTTTGAGTCCGGCAAAGAATATTCCCTCCCCCACGTTTGACTCCAGTAAAAGGTATTTTTCTTCGTCCGTAAGGTTGAATGTTTTTTGCAGTATATCAATAGTGGTAGGAGATTGTTTTAAGAGAAGCTGGATTGAAGAGTTGGTTATAATTGGCACTCCGTACGGGGATTTCATAAAGTCTGCCGCGTCTTGTGTTATAGTAGCCAGCCCTAAGTAGTATTTTCGCCCTCTTTTGGCGATAGAGTACAAGAAAGACGCGGTATCTTCGGATTTCATCATCCACCAGGCTTCATCAACAACCAAAAGCCTCTTTTTCAAGTTTTTTCGTACCGCATTCCAGATAAAGTGCATGATTATATACATTGCGACAGGCTTTAGTTCGTCTTCCATATCTCGGACCGAGAACACCACGAATTTTTTATTTATGTCCACATTTGATGGCCTGTTTAGGAAAGTGGCCCAGGAACCCCTGGTGTATTTCACTAGCCTTTGCACCACGGAGTCACTGCCGTCCATCCCGGATAAAACCATTTCAAAGTCCGATAACAGGGGCGGTTCTATATTTGAGAAATCGGATTCCGCGGTTATGTCTTTCATAGCGTATGTTTCCGAGATGGCGCGGTCCACCATGGAATCTTCCTCCGGAGTGAGTCCTCCCAGCATCAGGCGGAAAAGTCCAACCAAGTTTATTATGTTGGAGCGAAGTACATCCTCCGCGGTCTCATCTTCGTGCGGTATCGGCAGGTCAAACGGATTGATGTGGTGGTCTGACGAAAGAGAAATATTAAAATACCTCCCCCCGACAGCCTCGGCCAGGAACTCATACTCGCGTTCCGGGTCTATCACAATGACATCGGTGTCAAACATTAAAGACCTCAGTATTTCAAGCTTTGTTGCATAGGATTTTCCCGAACCGGACTTCGCGAAAGTAACAGAGTTATAATTTTCTAGTGAAAACCGGTCGAAAATAACCAAACTGGAATTGTGGCGGTTGATTCCGTAAAGTATTCCCTTGTCGGAAGTCAGGTCTGAAGATATGAATGGGAAAACACTGGAAAGCGGCTCGGAGTTCAGCTTTTGGTGGATATTCAGCAGGTCCGTATCTATCGGAATTACACTCTTAAAAGCTTCTTCCTGCTGGAAAAGGGCAGGTTTTATGTATATTAGTTTGGATTCCAGCATTGATTTGATCTCGTTCTCAATTTTAAAGAGTTCAAGATCGGTGTCTGCGTAAATCGTGATGTAAATGCCAACATCAAACATTTTTTCCTGGGCTTGTATCAGATTGTCCCGCAGACCCTCCAAGTCCTGGTATGCGGTGTCAAGAATCGGGTCCCGCACCATTCCCTTGCTCTCCCGGACATTTATCTGGCTTTGCACTTCCGCGACTTTTTTCTGGAATTGCCTTAATACCAGGGATGTTTCGATAGGATGTATAAAAATTGAGATATCAAAAACCTTGTCTAGGTTGATTATTGGGGAAAACCAGTTATCGGTTAAAAATCTAGGGTAAGATATTATGAAAAAAGTGCGGGCAATCTTATCGCCCAAGTTGATTGACTTTGACTCTATTTTGAGGGCAGACGGCGCTATCACATCCTGTAGCTCCAGGTTGGCGGATTCGTAAATTTCTTCCGGCAAAACAGCCAGAGTAGAAGCCCTAGTCTCCAGGTTCGCGGATGTTTTTTTTGTTCCGAATAGTTTGTTAAAAAAGTCCATAATTGTTTACTCTATTTTTATTTTCCCTTCCAGCTCGCCCGGATTGAAAACTTTATAAAACACTTCTACCACTTCTTCCGTGCCGAGCTGGGCGGAATTTATTCCGCACCGGCCGAGCCCTTGCTGTATAACCGCGACCCGTTCTTCCAACTGGGACCTTTTTTCTTCAAAATCAACTTTTTTTGCCGCGTCTTCCTGTTCTTTATTCTTTTTTGAAAACAGACTACCCAGTATTCCCGAATCCGATTTTAAAACAGTATGGGTGTACGGTACAACCAAGAAAAAACTTTTTGTCATTATGCTTACTGTGTCGGTAAAGTTTCTGATAAATTCTATGTATTCCCTCGTCTGCAATTTTAAAAGAGGCTCATTTTGCACTTTTATTCTGTTCTCTAAAAGAAGCAAGTATGGGCGTATATCCAAGCGCCTGGATTGTACGGATATCTGCACCGAAAAATCCAAAGTGTTAAGAAAATTTTGGAACTGAAGAATGGTTGCTTTTTGCTCCTCTTCAGATTTCAAAGAAAGATTTACAGAGGTGGCCAGAACTATTGCCCGCAGTCCGCCGTCTTTCAGCACGATTATGCCATCGCGCACTTCCTTGATCGGGACAAATTCCTGGGTAGCTTTTGCATTTAAGGCCATAATTATTTATTGTACATTACTGTCTTTTTGTTTGCTTAAATCGAGAACATCCAAACTCCAGGCTAAATCGCGTAGCTTACTCCCGTTCAATTTTAAGCTATCAGCAGGCATCATGCTAATTTCCCCTCCCTCTTTTTTTTCTGCGCCCCCGGCTTTTCTACTTGCTTTCTGTTTTTTCCAAATATAAAGTTTACTCTGTGAAAAATACTTTAAACTTGATTCTATCATAAAGATAAAAGGCTTATTGTTCGGCCTATAAAAAGTAAGGGCGAAAGAAAATGCCGCAATCACCAAAATAGGCACCGCGCCCCAAAGCAACCCGAGCAATTTATAAAGAATGAAGCATAACCCTGCTCCTCCGGCTAGGTATATGAACTCTTTGAAGGTAAAGGGCCCGAAAATCTTATCTTCTATCTCTAAAAATTGTGGAACCTTGAATTGCATATATTTTTCTTAGGTTACTCCGGTTTCATTCTGTATGGGTCAACAGAATATCCTGCTTTTGGCGGGGTTGTAGGAGAAATAGGCGCAGTTGGAGCAGTCGGCGTCTTTGTCAAATTGTCCATAGTG